>Ga0310691_10000251_pt1 | contig 109989 bp, 69 predicted proteins | sample 176DNAGHGlowgp2_FD_203887 | JGI IMG/M metagenome (GOLD analysis project Ga0310691, IMG submission 203887) | Sheep rumen microbial communities from Palmerston North, Manawatu-Wanganui, New Zealand - 1766 DNA GHGlow gp2 (v2) (version 2) | ecosystem: Host-associated > Mammals > Digestive system >... | reverse complement strand
AGTTATAATCACCGGTAGAACATGTCAGGGAAATTACCTGATTCATATTGATACCATTATTATAATTTCCCTGTGTATCCGGCTGTTCCATCAGATGCCGGTATTCAGTGACACGGGCCTCGAGCTCTTTCTGCTCATATTGATACAGTGCATCATAGAATTCATTACAATCTGTTTCAAATGAATTTTGCATGAAATTTGCATCTTTCTGAAGGACATGGGTCAGTTCATGTTCTATAATAGAAAGAAAATATGTATAGGCCTTTTTCTTAAAAGTCTCATCAATACATTTCCATGATGCAACAAGAACACAGTTATTTTCAAAATCAGGAACATTTGGATAAACGGCTGCAAGCGTGTTGTCTTCTTCATATTCTTCAGGAGTCATTGCATAGCCTTTATATCCTGACACTGAACAATATAAAAACTGACCATTATTGTCATTACAGGGAAACAGACCGTTGAGCATCTTCTCATCCATCTTGTCTTCATTGACCTCGTGCCGGTATACCTTGAAGACTTTACCGTTGTCCCCGAGTGTATCATGGAGTTCATTGAAATCCAGTTCATTCAAATCTTCCCAGATATCATAGATTTTGCCGCAGATGATCCTGGCGACAGGCTCAAACCTGATCAGGCTACTGTCAGTCCCGTAAGAATATTCAGACTCATTCAGGACAGCTGAATATCGTATTACCGAACGGGGATCTCTGTATATTTTCAAAAATGACGACATAAAAAATATCGGGTAAAATTTACCCGATATTTATCAGATTCTACTACCAAATCCTATTTATGAGCTTCATCAAGCTCATCGTCCGGGCCATGATCGGGATCGTCGTCGATGTGGAGCTCATCAAAGTCCTCATCACTGCCGTCATCCTCCTCACGGACACTGTCAGCGACTGACTCGAGCTTCCTGATAATCAGGTCGAGAGCGCCCTCGTCCGCGAGCAACGCGGGATAGTTCTCAGAGATGAAGTCCGTCAGCTCTGAAATGCTCGGCACGTCAGGATCGTCGGTCACCTGCATGAACTCCATGATGACGGTGTCGATGAGGTCGTCGGATACCGACTCATTCATGAAGTCATCGAAATCAGTCATGAATGACTCATAGACCTTCTCTGAGATATCCTCGGCCGGCTTCTCGTCCTTCTTGTCATCCTTCTTCTCCTCAGGCTTCTCACCGTCCCCGGCGGGCTTGTCGTCCTTCTTCTCGCCGTCCTCAGGCTTGTCATCCTTCGGGGTGTCGGGCTTTGCTCCGTCATCGACAGTCTCGCCGTCCTTCTTGCTGACAGTATTGCCGATGGTCGAGCCGGTGGACATATCCTTCAGCTTCGGATGCTCCGGGTTGAACGGCTCGGGCGACGTCGGGGTGATGCCCTGCTCACGCTCCTTGGCCGGGAACTCAGGAGAGTCATATGCCTTGTCGTACTTCAGCTCGCCGTTGTACTCGAACGGATTGTCGGACGGGACCTTGCCGAAGTTGACGTCGATATTCTCATTACCGACCTTATCAGGCTTCTCGGTGTTGGTGTTCTCCTTGCCGCCCTCGGGGACCTTTGCAGGCTCGTTCACCTCGGCCTTGTTGGGGACCTCGGTCTTTCCGGCCTCCTGTTTGGCGCCGTCGTCGGTCTTCTCAGGAGAGGGATTGCCTCCGCCGCCGTTTCCGCCGTCGCCCGAAGGCTTGGAATTCTCGACAGGCTTGTCATCCTTCTCAGGCTCTTCAGCCGGCTTCTCATCCTTCTTCTCCTCAGCGGGATTATCAGCCGGTTTCTCGTCCTTCTTCTCCTCAGGCTTCTCGTCCTTCTTCTCTACAGGATTCTCATCCTCTTCGAAAAGACGTCCGAAAATCGACGCGTACATCATCTTGTCGGACTCTGACACCTGTACGGGCTGCTGAGGCTGTACAGGGGCCGCAGGCTGTGCAACCGCCTGTACAGGCTGAGACTGGGTGGGCTGCTGTGCCTGTCCCTGCTGTGCCATATTGGGCGCCTGAGCGCAGAGGATGGCCAGGTTGGCTGCCGTCGGCTGCTTTGCGAACGCCTGCCAGTACGGATTCTGGAGCGCGGCCGGATTGCGCTGCTGCAGGAGCTGCGTCGCGCCCTGTATCAGCTGCTGCATGAACTGCAGGCCGGGATTCTGCTGGGGCGCCACGGGCTGCTGAGGCGCCACGGGCTGTACCGGTCCGGGCTGGGGCTGTGCCGCTGGCTGCTGTGCCTGCTGGACAGCGGCTTGTGTAACTGCTCCCTGTGGAACACCGCGTCCTGCGGCCATACCGGCGGCAAACGCCTCCTCAAGCGGCGTGTGCTCGTCGATGAACTGCTGCTGCGCCTCCTTTGCTATGGGCTTAAACAGACTCTTGTATGCCATGTCTTATGCGTTCTTCTTTTTGGTTGTGTATACCCTGATGGCGTACTTGGCGGCAGACACGGACTCGTTCAGGCGGCGGATGTCGTTGTCATGCGCCTTGATCCAGTCGGTCGTCTCCTTCAGGGGAACCTCATGCTGTTCGAGGACCTTCATGACCGAGTTGATCTCCCTTGACAGGCTGTAGTACTCATTGATGAGCGCCACGGGATCGGTGGAGTTCCTGAGCTCCCTGACGGCCTCGTTCAGCCTTCCGGCCGTGATGCCCGGGTGTCTCGACTCAAGGAGGCCTACGGCCTTCTCGACGGCCTCGATATCACGGTCGAGCCTCTCGTTGATCGCCTTCTCGCCGGCGGCGAACACCAGGGCCTCGTTCTGTGCCTTGATATTGGCCACGAGGTTGTTGAAGTCGATACCGGCCTGTGTCAGCTGATTCTTCAGGGCCTCGCCGATGTCGGCCTTCTTCGCCTGCAGCCAGAGCAGGCACTTGTTGATGGCGGGAATATGCTCCTTGATCATCGCCGGCGCCTGCGCCGCGAACTTCAGCACCTGGATGAAGTCGGCGGTCGTTAGCGGGCTCTTGCCGCCTTTCGAGTCGGTGACCTGAGCGGTCTCGATATACTGCTTCATGACCTTCGGATCCCATTTGTCCATCTGGCCGTCCTTGATGACCGAGGCGATTTTCCTGACATGCTCCTGATCGGGCTGCTGGCCGGTATTCGCCGCCTGCTGGGGCTGTGCCGGAGCGCCGGGCTGTGCCGGTGCCTGTGCAGGCTGCTCCTCTCCCTCAAGCAGGAAAGCGACATGCTCGTCCTTGAGATTCTCAGCGAGCCAGGTCAGCTGCTCTTCTGTGTATTTCTTCTTCATACTGAATCGGATAATATTGTCGTTTCCCGGTATTTATCAATAATTATAAACCTTCTGTTTTACCGTTTGTCCGGACTTCGCGCGCGCATGCCGTGTACGCACATTCCCGCGCCATGCGCACAATGTGCATGCACAGGCGTTCACACGCCCGCACACATATGTACGAGACTGGTTGATTAAATCTTTTATTAAAGTAAATTACTTCTATCAACCCCTTTTCGGAATCCCCTATTAACAAATATAGAATCGCGCGCATGAGGAAAGGTCACGTGAATTTAAGCTAAAATTTCCGGAATTTTGCTATAATTAACAGAAGAATTTTTACATAGAAATCCAAACGACTGAAATTCAGTCAATTATAAAATTCATGAAAAACTGCTGAAATCTGCAAACCCGGCAGGGCCCCGTCATCCGTTACACATTATATAGATGAACGTTAATTGATTGTATTATGGCAACAGAGAAACAGAATGAAAGAACCAGACATATCATCCGCGGTACGCTGATTATGCTGATACTGCTTGTATGGATGATATTCTGTATTTCATACGCGATACCGAAGACCGGCGTGTTCGGTTATGTCGCGATGATTATTGTAGGCACGTTTATAGGATATACGGGTATCACAGTATTCGAACGGGCCGGATTGAACATTTTCAAGGACTGGTGACATGGCGAAGAAGGAAAGCAAGCTGAAGACCGTCGACCTGCTCGGCGCGCTGGCCCCGGACAAGGCGACCGAGGCCAAAGTGAAGAAGGCGGCATCGAAAAGTGTAAAAACAGAGCGGAAAGCCGCACTGAAAAGTGTAAAAACAGAGCAGAAAGTCGCACCGAAAAGTGTAGAAAAGGAGCGGAAAGTCGCACCGAAAAACGTCAAACCGGAGCCTAAGTCCCTGGAAGACAAGCCTAAGCGCGTACCTGCGCTTAGGGGCGGTAAAAAGGCGTTCCTCTGGATACAGGCGTATATGGACAATGACAGCTGCCAGAACCCTTATTTCGAGAAAATGACGGAGATCAAGCCCGACAAGCTCAAGGAGTTTGATCCGCTCATCCGTGCCATCAAGGCCAACAAAGATAAGGAGCATAATTGGGACAAGGAGCCTTCATTCGTGTATGAGAAGTACCCGAAGATCAAGGAGTCGATTATAGCCGAGTTCGACGCATATGTGCCGAACGGGGGAACCGTGTGGCCCGGCAGCGTAGAATTCATATCAGGCATCCGGATTATAACCGGGGCCGCTGAAACCATTTCGATTTAAGAATGACAGACAAGCAGAAAGAGGCGCAGCGCAAGCGTGAGGAACGCCAGCGCAAGGCTGACAGATGGCTCGCCGCTAATGCGGTGGAGCATCATGACACCAAGGATCGCCGCAGGGCGATAGTCGTGATAGTGGACGACGGTCTCGGAAGCCCGGCGGCCCGTTCGCTGATGGACTTCATGTTCTGGCGTAGGACCCTGTGGGATTCATATGCCTTCATCATACCGGCGACGCCGAACGGACGGTCGAAGGATCTCGTGGACAAGGCGAACGACCTGCTTAACCCGCAGGACGTCATCCTGTGCAAGCCCGCCGGCCCGGAGGATCCGCTCGGTTTCACGCTCAAGGAGCATCACAGCGCCCGTGAGATTACGGTCAGGGCGAACTTCGAGTTCTGGACGCCGTTCAAGGACTGGCACAGCTGGTACCGCGACTTCAGGCTGTCAGAGAAGGGAGACAACATCGTGATATTCTCCAATATGCCGGACAGCGACCAGCTGAAGAAGGTCGTCGGGATCCTGGCGCCGTGCAAGCCGAGACTGGTCGGCTCGGTCCTGCCCGAATGGGCCAAGAAGCTCGGCGTGACACTGTTCGACGCCAAGGACGCCGTCGAAACTGAAGAGGAGCGGATGCAGGATGATGAGTAGCTTTATAGTGGATCTCTGCCTGATCTGTTTCCTGTCCGTGATATTCCGGCTGTTCCTTCATACATTGTCGCCGGAGTTCAAGGCGCAGCACAGTCCGGCCGTATGGCCTTTCAACCGCAGACGCGTTTAATTTGTATGGAAAAACAGGATCTTAACATATCCAGGTTCGCGTCGATTGTCGACGGATACATCAACGGGCTCGGCACCGAGTCGTTCGATTTCGCGATGCTGCTCATCGACTGGAAGAACGGCAACATGCAGACGCTGACCAGGATGGAGTCCGGGCCGTTCGGCCCCGCGGGCGACTTAGACACGAAGATCGCCTATCACATGAAGTTCATACAGCTCCTGACCGAGGCCGATCCGGGGAATCCTGAAGGACTCGGCGCCGCATTCACGCAGGCGCTGACCAAAATCATGGTACAGACGTGTGCGGCGGATCCGGAATTTCACAAGAACTTCGAATACCTTATCGGGCAGCGTATCGGCGAGATTGCCCGTCAGGAGGCTGAATATGCCGCCGAAAATGATGTCAAGTTAAAAGAACAGGTAATTGATACAGATGGAGAACAAGGAGAATCCGCAGCCGCAGCCGAAGAAGCAGCGGCCTAAGGGCGACAGCCTCGGTGACCGCATGAAGGAGAACTATGAGATGCGGAGCCGGACAAGGCTCGTACGCCGCATGCCGGCGATAATCAGGATTGACGGAAAGGCGTTCCATACATTCACAAAGGGATTCGCCAAGCCGTTTGACCGTGTATTCATACAGGCGATGAAGAACACCCTCAGGTACCTGTGCCAGAACATACAGGGGTGTGTCTACGGCTACACACAGTCTGATGAGATCACGCTTGTGCTTATCGACTATAAGACATTGGAGACTTCGGCCTGGTTCGACTACCAGGTGCAGAAGATGGTGTCCGTGGCCGCGTCGACGGCGTCCGCTGTGTTCAACCGCGAGTTCGCGAGACTTGTCGGACTGGCAAGGGAGGGACATTTCGGCCCTGTGCCCAAGGAACGCGTCAGCAAGGCGTACGGCCGTGCGCTCGACTCCTATGCGGTATTCGATGCCCGTGCGTTTAATGTGCCCCGTGAGGAGGTCGCGAACTGCATCATCTGGCGTCAGCAGGACTGTGTCCGCAACTCGGTGCAGGCCCTTGCACAGGATAACTTCTCGCCCAAGCAGCTGTTCGGCAAGAGCTGTGACGCGTTGAAGGAGATGCTGCTCGATGAGAAGGATCTCGACTGGAACGATCTGTGCCCTGATGAGAAGTACGGCTCGTTCTGTCTCCATATTCAGAGGAATCCGGAGGCGGAAGGCTATTGGGAGATTGTAGATGCCACTTGTGTTTACAAATGGGATTCATGGCTGACCGATCTGGTAAATCCTGATGTCGTAAAGAAATGAACAGGGAATTCCTCGACAGGGTTGACAATACCCGTAAGACCATAGCGATATACGGTCCGGCCGGATCCGGCAAGGACTGGGTGGCCGAGAAGACCGCCGCAGTGTTCAACATGCTGTACGTGATGGCGCAGTATAGGGACGTCGATGAGTTAGTCTCATTCGAGGACGTGTTCAGGTGTGTACAGCCCGAGAAGGGAGGCACGCCCGCCGCCAACGGCCATCCGAGCGAATACCTGGTCGACGCGACCGGTGTCATGCTGAAGTACGCAGGTCAGAACGGCGTATTCAAGATAAAGAACAGCCTGTCCGGCGCCGACGAGAAGGTATTCTGGGGCACGTCAATCACGTTAGGCGCCGTCAGGCTTGCAAGGCTTATCGCGTTCGCCGATCCGGTCAAGCACCAGCTCGCTAATATCATCGGGTGTCCTCCGAAGTATTTCTATGACCGCAGGACCAAGGAGGAATGCTACTACAGCTACGGCAACGGCAGGCTGTACTGGTTCACGGACAGGCCGCATTTCAAGCCTGATCCCGAATTCGAGGTGCGTCCGGTCAAGGACCTTGAACAGTTTTTCTGCATGAAGGCACCGGGTTTCAATATGAAGGCCAGATTCGCCGATAACTCGATCATGTCGTTCAGGGAGCTCATGGTCGCCCATGGCACCTATGTCATGCAGGAGGCGTACGGTGAGAACGTATGGGTCAGGTGGGTGTTCGATCACCTGAAGGCCCCGGACGGCGGCGATACCCTCAATATCATAACGGATATCAGGTTCCCGAGGGAGTACCGTGCGTGCAAGGCGCGTAACATACCCGTCATCAGAATCGTCAATGACAACAGGGTCGAGGGTGAGAGGGACGTGGACAACGTCGCCGAGTCGCACTATGACGAGTTCAGTCCGGACTTCACGTTCGTCAATAATCCGTCGGATCCCGGGGTCACAATGGAATCCATGCGCCGCCTGTTCGACGAGGTCATCCTAAAGTGACCTTTCCGCCGGTCCGCGTTTAATATAGGAATTTATTGTTTAACACCTAATATTTAAGTTTATGAGCGAGAAGACAAAGAAGGATACGAAGGCCATGAGCCAGAAGGCCAAGGAGCTGCGTATCGAGAAGCGAAACAAGATCAATGAGTATGCAGGCGAGGGCGGCCGTATCATGGTACGCCGCAGCGCGGTGCCTCCCGCACCCGGCCTGGGTTCGATGACCACCGCCAAGGTGACGGTCGCCGGCGTGTATAATCCCGCCGAGGGCGTCCTGACCATCGGCTATTCCCGCCGTCATCCGAACGATTCGTATGTGAAGCAGGACGGCGTGCTGCATGCACTGGCACATACCAAGCCCGGCTCCAAGTGGACGCTGTCCGACAGCAACCACAATGTCGAGTGCAGTCCGATTACGGTCAGCGGCCTGAACGACAAGACTGTGATGGACGTGTTCATGGGCATCGCCGACAAGCTCATCTCAAAGTTCGAGTATCTCGTATAGCATGAAACCCATTGAGGCTATACGGAAGAATTCGAGGATGGTATTCAGGATCGGGGGCACTCCGGCCCTGATACTGTTCCTTGTACTGCTGGGACTGAGGATCGTCGGATACGGTATACCCTGGATTTGGGTATTCTCGCCCCTGTGGATTCCGCTGGCCTTTATTATCGGTGTTATCCTGTTGGCGCTCCTGTTCATTCTGATATCGGCATGGGCTGACTGTCACAGGGTTCCAGACTGCAGATTCGGCACCAGGTCATGAGCATGACTGACTGTCAGGTCCGCTAACGCGGGCGTCTGTCCGGCGATAGATACCGTGATGGGTAAGAAAATCATCGTCGACTCCTATTACTACTCAGACACGATCTGCTATACGGTAGGGGTCGTATTTGACGACTGGGGCGACAGGAAGCCCCGCCAGGTGGTCAGCACGGGCAATACAGGTTTCCAGCCGTACAAGCCCGGACAGTTCTGGAAGCGCGAGCTCCCCGGAATACTGAAGGTCCTGAAATGGGTCAACCTGAAGGAGTTCGATACTGTTGTAATCGACGGATACTGCCGGCTTCATGACAGGTCGGGCCATATGAGGGACGGACTCGGGGCGGTCCTCTGGAACGTGATCAGGCTCGAGAATCCGGACATCTCGGTAATCGGATGCGCGAAGACCCTGTTCGGTTGTGACTGTGACGCATATGAGAAGGTGTATCGGGGAAGGTCCAAGAATCCCCTTTATGTCACCTCGTGCGGACCGGTCGGGTACAGAGAGGCCGCCGACCTGATAAGGTCCATGCACGGACGGTACAGGATACCGTCGCTTATCAGGCTCTGTGACGACGAGACCAGGAAATGGGACGGCTCGTTCATGGCGAGCGACTGGCAGGACCGGAAGCCCGGCGTGCACAAGGGATCGGTCAAGTACCGCCGCAAGGCATACAGACACTGCCGCGTCGCGTGATATATAATGCGAATAGTGTTTACCCGATACATCAAACAGAAACAGACAAAGACCATGAAGAGACAGAAGTGGTAAGTGCCTGAGATCAGGGTTCCTCCCTGAGGCCTTAAGATTTTTAGGAGGTTCCGCACAGGCGGACCGGTCCTGACGCCGTCATGCACGGTACGATGGACGAGCCTGTGAAACAAACTAAACAATTTTAAGACCTATGAAGGCGATTAAACTCAGAAACAGCATCAAGGCCCTTGAGGACCTGCAGAAGACGGAAAAGGCGATTATCCGCCACAGGATCGAGTATCCTGAGAACTACCGTAAGAACCGTGACCGCTGTACCTATAATCCGTGTGAGGGTACAGACTGTCTGCAGAGCGACTGCGCATACCGCAGGGAGACGCTCTCGGAGAACTACAAGTGGTACTACATTGTGAAGCATGAGCTCTTCCGCGAGCCGGACAGGATGCTCAAGTATCTCGGATGGGAGGATCCCGAGAAAAAGGATGCGAACATCAAGTACTGTTACAAGCAGCTTCGCAAGTACCTCAAGGAGGATCTCGAGGCGAATCCGGAACTCAAGTGCTATGGAGAAAAAACTGTACGTCTTTACATCGGACAGGATTGATGATCCGGTGTATGCGGCAGTCCAGGGCGGTCACGCGGTGGCCGAGTTCCTCATGGAGCAGGAGGAGGCTATAGCCAATAAGAGGTGGTCGGTCTTCTATGAGGACAAGTGGTACAACGATACCCTGGTATATCTCAAGGCCGATCTTTCCAAGGCCGAGAAGATGCTGGAAGCCGCAGAGAACGAGCATCACGGATACTGGTTCTCCTGGCAGGAGCCTGATCTGAACAATGAGACGACCGCTATCGCGTTCCTTCCCTCGGGAGGGTACCGCGATGTCCTGGAGGGCAAGGCACGTTTCTGCGTGGATCCCGGCGGATTACGCGAGAAGTGCCTTAGGAGGTTCGTCAAATGGCTCGACGGCCTGCCCCTTTTAGGGAAGGGCTGAAATCTATAAGACGGACCGGTGACCAATCGCCGGTCCGTCCGTTTAATTAAATAAAGGCGTCATAGCTCAGCCAGGTCAGAGCAGCGGACTTTAACCCCGTCTGTCATGGGTTCGAATCCCATTGGCGCCGCACAGAAATAACGTAAAATTTCAGGCAAGAATTTGAAAAACGACAGAAACCGCCGTAACGATGCGCCCCAGCACCGTCTCAATGAGGACGTCAGGGGCGAGCAGGTGATTATCACCAACCTCCAGGACTGGGAGGACGAGATTGACATTGAGAGTTACAAGGGCATCAGGCACCGCCAGGTCGCGCTCGATCTCGCGGAGGAGCTCGGTAGCGACCTGATAGAGGTCGGACAGGCCAACGGGGCCACGCTCTGCAAGATACTCGAATACTCCAAGTTCCTTTATCAGCAGAAGCGCGCCGAGAAGGAGAAGAAGCGCCAGAACTCGGGCAATGAGATGAAGGAGGTGCGTATGACGCCGGGTATCGCCGACGGTGACCTGGAGGTCAAGACACGTCAGATACGCGAGTTCCTGGAGACCGGCCATCCGGTGAAGGTCGGGATGTTCTTCAAGGGGCGCGAGCTCTATGTGCGGAGGGACGACGGCGAGCGCAAGCTGCTCGAGATAGCGCAGTCGATGGAGGACTGCGGCAGGCTCAGCGGCATGCCGAAACTCGAGGGCAAGCGCATGAGCCTTATGATTACGCCAAAATCACGCAAATGACATATGTCCGGGAAGAAGGGATACAGCCGTATCGCGAGGGCCGTCAACAGGTTCCTTCCGTTCTATCTTGAGCTGCCGACGCTCAAACGCGTCCTCTATCCGTGGGACGGCGGCAACGGGACACTGTATTTCGCCGTTTGGAACTGCGGTAACTGCGCCGATGCGCGTACGCTCAGGGGTACGCTCCGTGATATGCGCATCACGATCAGGAAGAACGCGCGGCCCGTGATTGTATTGAAGAAAGGAGCGGTATAGTATGTGGGACATAAGACAGGCCCGCAGGGGCGAGTTCATAACGGCGGAGGCGCCGAACATCTACTCGGTGTTTCACCTGAAGTACCTGGATCACGGGCGCATCGTGGACGACGCGAGAATTGATCTGCTGTCCGGCGCGTACGAGTTCAACCCGCATAACGACTTCGCGGATCTCAAGGATGAGATGCTCAGGGACCGTATCAGCTACAGGCCCGCGACCGCCGAAGAGGCGGACCTGCTGAAGGATGCCGGCCGCAGGGCTGCGTTCCTCTATACGGACGAGCACGGATTCGGCACGCTCCGGAGCGACCTGGGCCCCAATCCGTACATTCCCGGCATAATAGACGACCGTCTGAGCCTGCTGCTCAACGCCGGCCTTGTCGACTGGACGTTACCGGATAAATAGCCAAAATCACATAGAGAGAATATGAGTTTTTGGAACTGGCTGAAGTCACTGTTCAAGAAGAAAAAGGACGCAGTCCCGTCTTCTTCTGAGCCTACAGGTCCCGCCGATACGAGCGCGGATCAGGAACACCGTGACTCATATGATATGGACAACGAGGTCATTGATATCGTCGAGACGCCTGTTCCGGCGAAATCGGATACCGTGCCTGTTATCCCTGAGAATACGGAGGAGGACGGAGAACCCCCTGTAACCGATTCTTCTGATACCGGCAGTCACACGCTCGGCGCCGGACACAGGTATTTTACCGTAGAAGAGCTGTGTGCCAGCAGGACCGCCGCGATCAGGCGTATTGACAATACTCCTCCGACGGTCGTCAGACAGCATCTCAACATGCTGATTGAACAGCTGCTCGATCCTGTCCGTGAGGCCTGGGGCTCGGCTATCAATGTGACGAGCGGATACCGCTGTCCGGCGCTGAACAGCGCCGTAGGCGGCGTGAAGACGAGCGCGCACAAGTACGGATGGGCCGCCGATCTGCAGCCCCGTAACGGCCGGCAGGCCGAGTTCGAGCGCTTTATCCGTAACTGGGCCAAGACGACGCCGGGCATCAGGTATGACCAGATTATCGTGGAGAAGTCCAAATCGGCCCGCTGGGTGCATGTAGGGCTCTATAACGCGTCCGGCCGGCAGAGGATGCAGCTGTTCGACCTCCAGGTCTACGGAAGCCCTCAGGACCCCGATACGGAAACCGGAATGAAAGAAGAGGAATGGCCTTTATAGAAGCGTTCAGGGAAGAGAATCTGTTCGGTGAGCTGATGGAGACGTTCGGCGCGCCGGATTCTTCAGGATATGTGCCGCCCGCGGCCGCCAGGGACGTACCCGCCGCGGCTGACGGCGACAAGTCGACCGTACCCGGTCCCGGCGAGACTGACTATCGTGAGATTGCGGATCAGGTGTACAACCTGGTAGACAATCGCCGGAACGCCGTCAGCTCGTTCAAGACGGCCATCGGCGACCGTGCGGCGTTGAACGGCTGGTTCAAGTCGAACGTCAGGCAGAATGAGCTCACGGATCTGTTCGATCCGTCGACCGATCAGAGCGTCGAGGGATTCATGGACTGGATTGACGAGCATCCCGGGTACTTCAGCGAGGAGGGCGAGGATTCCGCCGAGGTTGTCGACACGTCCGTCGGCGATTCGTCTATCGCGAGCTCAGTGCCCGATACGAGTACGATCATCGGTAATATAAACAGGGAGGATAATGAGCTTCTCGGTGTAGAGGATGACGGATCTGATGACGGATCCGACGGCGGCCTGATGTCCGACTCGTCTGTACAGGCCGTGCTGCACCGCAGGCCCGTCAGGAAGATCCATACCCTGAACAAGGTCGTCGTCCGCATAGACGACGACGAGGCCGCCGAGCGCATGATGCATGAGAAGTACTATATCCTCACGCCCGCGGAGCTCGGTGATGTCACTGCCGACGTCGTCGAGGATCGCCTGGACGGCATGAACATATCGTATTATGATTTCCCGAACGGCAAGCTGAAGATATTCTCCCAGAACGAGGTCGAGCTGAACAGGATGTTCGAGTCTCTCGGCATGGGCGTCCGCTGCATTGATATCCGCCACTATACGGAGAAGGAGATTGCGGGCAATAAAGTCAAGGCCGCGCAGACGAGGGCGTCCAAGGATGGACAGCAGTAGGCTTAACCGGGCCGAGATAATCGACAGGACCGTCAGGTTCATACAGGAGGCGAGGTGTACCGTACCCGGACTGGTGGACGACTACCGCATCCGCGCTGACAACGAGCCGGATCTCGAGGCGCTCAACACGCTGTCCATGGAATATGTCAAGGCCATCAAGCTGGCTGACCGTTTCATATGCTCCGCGACCGACAGCTCGTTCGGTTCCGCGAGGGATGATCTCAGATTCAACGTCCATTGAAAATTTCGTCAGTAAACCATCGAAAATCTTGGTAGTTTTCTGTTTATTTCCGAAATAATGCAAAAATCCTGCAGAAAAACGCTGCAGGATTTTTTTATTCCGGGAATAAGCATTATCTTTGCAGTATAAAATTTAAGTTTAATGTCGAATATTAAAAATTTAGGAATTATGGCACAGATTAAAATCAAGATGGACGTGAACGTATGTGAGCAGGGTTATAATGACCGCCTGATCAAGTCTCTAATCAACCGCAACTTCAAGGAGATGCTTGAGGACAGCGAGGCATATGAGTATCCCCTGTCGGATCCCGGCTATGCAGGCGAGGCCCTGTTCGAGGACCTGGTCTCCTATATGGAGTCGGACAATGACGCAAGCCTGTTCTATCACGGTCCGGCCGACAACCGCACCGCCGTTTTCAGCGGCTTCTGCAAGTCCGCAGGCGTAAGCCCCGAGTCTCTTGTCGACTGGGTGCAGGGCACGCTGCTCGCATCCAAGGTCAGCAAGGCCGTCCGCAATATCTTCGCGGACGGCCCTGACGCCAAGTCCCCTGCAGGACAGAAGGGCGTCAAGGCCGAGATCCTGGCACGCTATGAGAAGAGGATCAAGGAGTTCAAGGCACAGGGCGGCGAGATCGTCTGCATGTCCTGCCTGGAGGCCGAACAGGCGCTCGAGGCCGGTGAGATGGACGTCTGGGCGGTCCGCAGCAAGTACGGCGACCATGACTGCCTGTTCTACGGCGTACGCAAGGGTACCGACCGTCACATCGTCCGCTATGAGTATGCGATTGATACCTGCTGCAACTACTATGAGGCCCGTGAGTGTGAGATGAAGACCTGGCTCGGAATGAGCGAGGAGAAGAAGTACGCGACCGCATCCATCTGATAGATAGCATATGAGCAATACAGGCCGTGTAATCAATGAATCGGGTCATGTACCCGATTCTTTCCGCCCCCTGGTGGACAGGATATTCAGGAACCTCAAGGAGATGCATGAGGCTGATCCTGGGGCGTTCGAGCAGGTGCGCACGTTCAAGGTGCACCTGAACGACGTCGAGGGCCTTGTCGACAAGTACGGTATCTTCAAGGGGAATAATGTGCCCGAGGACGGTTCCGGCCGTTATATCATAGTCCAGGTACATCCGGACTATGAAGGCAACGGCGGCATGCAGGGCACCCTGTCGAGGATGCTCCTCAGCGGCAAGAAGCTTGCGGATCTATTCGACAGCGGAGGTGACGGCGAAGTCAGGGGCACCATCATGCATGAGCTGACGCACTGGCTTCAGAGGTCCAAGGGATCGGCGGAGTATTCGAACGGCAAGAGGGTCAAGGATCCCGAGTTCGGATTCGATGAGAAGCTCGCCGAGCGCGTCCAGTCGATGCTCTACCTGTTCGATCCGGACGAGATGTCCGCCAGGCTCGCCGCATACAAGGACAGCCTTGACGCGACGGGCGCCGAGGATGAGAAGGACATAGTGCGCCGCGATCAGGCGTTCGAGAACGGCGGCTGGTACATGCGCCACTTCATCAAGTTCTCGGGCAAGAGCCAGCTCTGGGACATGTGCGCCTGTGTCGGGGCCCTGGTCGACGATACCTGGGAGAAGTACCTGAAGAAGGAGTCCGTAATATACGCGCTCATCAGGTATTCGTCCAATTTCGACGGCGACAGATATCCCGTGACCATACAGAAGGTGCAGTTCCATCAGAACGACCGTAACGGGTACGAGCGCTGCCGCAGGAGCCTGATCATACAGTATGCGCATATTACGATGAAGTTCAAGGCCCGTCTGTTCCGTATGCTCGCCGACAAGTACGGCGACAGGATCAAGGCGTCGAGGAAGGAGCCGCTGAAGTTCGCCAAGGGCGAGATAGACGCCGTCAGGGCCGTCAGTCCGGGACTCAACCTCGAGAATATCAAGCGCCGTGTGTTCAAGTTCATGTCCACGCTCGGTTTCGACACGAGCAACTGGGGCAGGTCGTATGACGTGGAGTTCTGGCACAAGCTGCATTCCGTGCAGACCGTCACGGGCGACAGGGACGTCGACCTGTTCATCAGCAGATGGGTGACACATTAATTTTACGGGCGTTTAATCATTATGAACGATAAGGACTATAAGGTAAGCGAGGAGACCCGTGCGGGCCGCAGGGTCGAGACTCAGGAGGTGTTCACCCCGGAATCCGTCGTCGAGTATATGCTTGACAGACTGAATCCTGAGGATTTCGTGCCCCTGGACAAGAACTGGCTCGACAACTCGTGCGGCAACGGCAACCTGCTCGTCGGTATCATCAACAGACGCCTGGCCGCGCAGCCTTCCGTCAATACCGAGGTCATGGATGCGATTATGTCCACGACGTTCGGCACCGAGCTGATGGAGGACAACGTCGCGGAGTGCCGTCAGCGCCTGTATGCCCTGTTCGTGACCGGATACGGCTACGACTCGCCGAAGGATCACAACAAGAACCTCAAGAGGATTATAGAGAAGAACATCGTCTGTACCGACATGTTCGAATGGGACTATGACAACTGGAGGCCCAAGGTCAGACCGAAGCAGCTGAGCCTGTTATGACAGGATTCGTGAGATACTGGAATCTGTATGAATGTGACGCCGGGACAGTTCCGGCGTTTAATTTTTATGATAGCGAAAGATTTTATATTCAGGCATGACGGTGTATTCTATCATCCGGTCAAGACGGAGATGGTTGAAGGTCAGTATCCTGTCTGCGACACCTGCTGTGATTTCGCACCGTACTGTGACGCGGGGTTTGACCAGTTCTGTACATGTAATGTCGATGAAGGCATGGTATTCAAGAAACTGGAGCTTCCTGAGACGTCCGGATATGACAGACTCGTAGATCTCTGTCAGCAGCTCATGGACGTGACACAGGACCTTAAAACATACACTATGGCCAATGGTAAGGTTAAGTAAGGAGACAGTCGGGACGTATGTCGAGAATACGACCGAGCGGGCGCTCATCGGCTCGCTGATATACGACATGGAGAAGCTCAGCTCATATCTTGACTTCGATATCAAGGTCTGGTACTATAACGACTCGAGTGACGACTGTAATGAGTTCTGTCCCATGGGCAAGTACAAGCTGATGAAGGAGGATGGGGACGGCAATATAATCGACACGATGACGACAGAGCTGTGTCCGGACGAGCTCGACTGCGCATGCCACGGCATAGTGGCGCTCTGGGAGGCGATGTACCCTGAAAAGGAAATCATCTGACAATATTATGACAAGTCTTATAATAATAGCCGCCGTATGGCTGACAGTCGGTATCCGGGCCGCATGGTCCTTGAGATCCGTGATGAATATCGACAAGACAAGGTTTGATACGAGGACCGCGTCTTTGTGTGAGCATCTGTACCTGCCGGATCACAGGCTCTATAATAAGAAGTTCGAGGAATATGAGAGATCGTATATCCGGTGGCATAATTCATGGCTGTACAGAATCAAGAGGTACCTGTATATCATTCTGCTGTGGCCGTTCGACATGATGGCCGCCGCCGTCAGGCTGATACTGACGAACAGGATCGGAAAATACGTCGATTTCATCAGACACGGCTCAAAAATGCCCGTCATAACGCTGAAGGATGCTGAAATAAGCATAGAAAAGCCGTAGAATTTTTCCATATCGCCGGAAAGCGCTATCTTTGCATCGTAAATCAATTAAAACAGTAAATTATGGAACAGAACAATTCAGCAAAGGTAATTACGATGAACGTGGTTAACGAGGGCATGTCCCTCTGGGTAGTGGACGATATGATGAACCTGTCCCTCGGGACGGTCAAGAGCTCGAAGACCGGCGTGACCGGCCGCCTGATAGTCGAGTTCGCCGACGGCCGTGTGGCGATGCTCAAGGAGACGCTCGTCGAGGGCAAGCCCGCCGAGGCCCTGATCGTGCTGCATCATGACGCGCAGTGCACGGGTTTCGTATCGCTTGACCGAAAGGGTGCCGAGCGCGGAGTCGATCGTGTGTATAATATGTCGGTAAACGTCCAGGAGGCCTTCATCGAGGCTGCCCGGATGGCCATCAGCGACCTGAATGACCAGAAGGCCGACATCATCAAGTGGCTTGACAGCTTTGATACTGCAGAAACCGTTAACGACAATACAGATGAATAAGAAACTGATTACGGCCTGTATGGCCGTTATGATGGCCTCATGCGGGGTACCTCATGATCCGGTGTCGGGCGAGACCCGTTCGGAGACCGGTAACGACATTATCACGATTAGTACAGGAATTAAGGACTTCAGGTATGAAAAGGTCACCATCAAGGGACATGAGTGCTGGATCCGCTGTTGGGAGACAAAGTACGGCACAGGATCGGACATACTGCACATCGAGGACCTGTGCGGCAAATGCGCCGGAAAATCTGCGGCCGGAAGAGGTGACTCCGGAGACAATGGCACGTTAAACTATTAAAGAATCATTTTTCAAATAACAGATATGAACGTTTACGCAGCTCTTTTGCGTTGGAACAGGCTCAACTGCTCCAATTACCGCAACCGGACTACCGGTATCGCGGACATTAACGATGTCCTTTCGGACAGTGAGAATCAGGTCGTCTCGACAGAAGTCTCCAACATCCAGGCCGAGTGTATGGCTCACGGCTATATGCTTTCGGCCGAGTGCGTCAAGTGCATGACGGGTATGTCGTCCGACGAGCTCAATGACATTGCGGATCATGTATCCGACTATTTCCGTGAGAAGTTCGGTGACGGTGTATATCACACGCTCTTCGGCAACTTCCCGCAGACCGCCATCTCCATGAACGCGTATGAGTTCCTCTGGCATACCCTACTGGAGTATATCACCGCCGGATCCGGCCATACCTACAGCCCGAATCCCGATGACACGCTGAATGACGCGGAGTACCTGCTCCTGGAGTCGAACATCGTCAAGGATCACTATATCATGATTGAGCCGGGCGATGTGGATGATCTCGCTGGTTTCGTAACGGATCTCCTGAAGGCCAATCAGTCGATGCCTGCATCAGACAAGGAGATTGTCACATGGTTCATTGAGAAGATGCCGGATAAGCTCGATCTCAAGATTGAGGACGTGCCTTTCAAGGAGAACCAGTGCATCCTGATGGAGAAGCTCAATCCGTCCACGGCGACGGACGTGCTCCGCTATGCGATGTACAAGTCCGGCGGCGACGTCACCCTGATGCCGGTGCCGAAGACCGTCGACAAGGGATGGCGCAAGGCCGCGCCGACCGAGGAGGAGCTGGCTCCGTTCCGCTTCCGTAACATGAAGCGCCCGGTACGCCGCCGTATCATGGACATGCTTGCTTATGTGATCGATAAGGCAGGCATGCCTCAGGTCCTCGAGGACATGAAGCGTTATCTGACACGTTGGGTACGTCTCGGCGAGTTCGTTCACCCTGGTGAGTTCAAGGATGAGAAGTACAAGGCCGTACAGGCTGCGTTCGACATCATCCGCAATAACCCGGAGGCCATCGAGACATGGAACTCCAAGGTTGAGAAGCTGCTGAAGCAGGGCAAGGTGCTCGACGCCGTTGATCTGCTGAAGAAGCGTCCGGGTGAGTTCGCCCGCCGTATTGACCAGCTTCTCCGTGTGTCCCTGCAGTCAGGCAAGACGCCCGCGAGTCAGGATCTGTGCAAGACGCGCATTATCGAGGCATTCACCGAGGTTGCGCCCCTTGTATCGGGCAAGGTGCTCTATGAGGTTATCGAGCATTTCTGGGCCCGCAAGAACGAGCGTCCGCGCCGTATCTTCGCCAAGGGCTCACGTAAGGCCGTCAAGCTTGACGACTCGCGCTACTGCAGCCTTGACAAGGTGACCTGCGGTCTGGTTATCGACGCTGCTATGAAGGGCCTCATCGCCCGTGTAGCGGAGAACGGCGAGGATATGACCGGACACAAGGTCTACCTGTCCGAGGCGTTCAAGAAGATCCGTATGCCGAAGGCCATGCGTACCGCCTCCGAGGGTACTGTTCAGCCTGCACGCGGCACCAGGATCCCCTGGAACGTGACGCCTGACGCGGATCTCATTCGCGGCTATCTGCGCTGGTATGACGAGCACGGATCAATGGACTTCGACCTGTCCGCTCATCTCATCGATGAGAAGTTCACAGAGGTCGGCTTGATGTCCTGGAACAGTTGTCATGCGGCATCCGACTCAGAGGGCAAATACGCGCAGTTCTCCGGCGACTGCCGTATGCAGATCGGGGCATGCGCCGAGTATATCGACATCTGTGTGTCGAAGGCGCTTGAGAAGGGCATCCGCTATGTCATCCTGACGGCGCATGACTACAACTCGACCGGTTTCGAGGAGGGCGACTGCTATGCGGGTATTATGGTCCGCAGTCAGTGGGGGACACCCGGTGAGAAGACCTGGGCGCCTGAGTCCGTCGAGGACGGTATCCGTATCAAGACCGACTCCAGGAACGTCATCCTGAACGTCATCGACCTCAAGGCACGTGAGTGCATCCTTATCGACGAGGATGAGTCCGGCATCCCGGTCGCATCCGTCGGCAAGGACAGGATTGCGCAGTTCTGCAAGGACTTCATCGATCCCGAGTTCGTCCTGGTGGACGCAGGCGTCGCCGCCACCATCAAGTACTCAGGACTCGGCGCCGAGGTCGAGTATGTCCGGGAGGAGAACGCCCTTGAGCTCGCCAAGGCCCAGGAGGAGAAGTCCAAGGCGCTTTCAGAGCGTATCGAGGTCAAGAAGAAGATTGTCGGGGATATCAAGGAGAAGCTCAAGGCGGGCGACTCCATGACGGAGGACTATCAGAAGGAGTTTGACGAGCTCACCGCCTTGTCGATCGAGAAAGATGAGCTGAATATGATCCACGTCATCCCGGCAGAGGAGTACTTCAGGGACTACAGTAAGCTGCTTGAGTTCCTTATCCAGTAGCGTCTGGATTCCCAAAATACAGGACCCGGCTCTTTATGAGTCCGGGTCCTTTTTTATTCAGGGGTCCGCCTGTTCGTTTTCGTCTTCTGATTCCTGGCCGTTCTTCTGCTCTTTGGCATAGACCACGACCTTCGGTCCCTTGCCGCCCGGTACCGGCCTTACAGGTTCAAGCGGCTCCGTCGGTCCGGGTGCATGTCCCGGTCCCGGTCTCTCGGCCGGTCCGTCAAAGTATTCCTCCTGACTCCAGTCACGGTCGTCATACTGGTACTTTGACCTGCCTTTCCAGATGTTCGTAATCGAGTCGATGCCGAGGAGTGACGCGGTTACGATAATGGTCACCTCGTATATGTCCGGCGCCTGCATGCCCTGCAGGGTACAGTAGATCAGGACGAACAGACATGCCATCCATCCTATGCCGCCGAATATACGTTTCGAGCTGATTCCGCTGCCGGCGGTGAATATTTTCCGTGTAAATTCACCGAGCTTCATATTATATTATATATCCGATAAATAGCGGGTTATGAGTAAGGACAGGATATCAGAATTGGAGAATAAGATCTCGGAGGCCTTTAAGGCCGGCAACCGGGCACGCAAGAAGGAGTCTGTACAGGATATGTCAGGAATGTCTGAAAGATACCCGGATGAACCTGATCCTGAGGCCGACAAGGGCGGTCAGCTGGATACGGAGCCGATGTTCAACAGACTCCGTGACTGGATGACCAAGCTCGGATGGAGCGTCAGTGAAGGTGACATTCATTATTTTACAATTAAAATGGATTCCGGTGATCCTGTCTTAGGAGAGATAGAGGCGGATATATCTACTGATATAGGGTACGGTAAGACCAGGGGATATAACCTGGACTTCTACCTGGAATTCAGTTACTGGCCGTGGGAGGTGAACTGGTATCGGTTCTGTGCGAGGTTCATTCCCGGTATGTCATACAGGAATGAGGCGTTCCTTGACTGGAACGGATTCTGCAGGTTCATTACCGACTTGACGGTCATGCTCAGGAATCCCGGATTTGCCGAGGCTGTCAGGAAGTTCGCGTCCAATTACATGATCGCCGTCCTGAAGAGGGGCATGTCGAATTCTGACTATATCCTGTCCATACTGTTCCAGGAGATTGTCAGGGACAAGTTCGGATTCGACTTCGTAAGCGACAAGTTCCGCTATACCTTGTACAAGAGCACGATGATGGATTCGCATCAGAAGGCCTATTACGAGCTCCTGGACCAGGCTCATGCAATTGGCGCGTGCATCAACTGGGATCCTGATCCTAAAATCCTTGAGGGTTACAGGCAGCAGAGGATTGCCGATATGAAAGGAGATAAACCGGCAAATGAGGCTTTCAGGGCCGGCAACCGGGCGCGTAAGAAGGAGTCCGTCCGGGATACGGCCGAAATACCCATGGAGACGCTGCCGCAGAATTATATCAGGTATTTCTCCGAATACGCCGTCAAGACAATCACGGAATGCGGCATAACCGGTCATTCTTCCGAGGTGACAGGTCCCGACTCGCTTGAAGTGAAGTTCACCCAGCTTACCGACTCGGACGGTGAAGGTCTGCCGTACGGGGAACTGGAAGTGACCGTAGCCCTGACGGACCTCACATTTGACGGCAAGCGGTACCATATGAAGGGCCATATGACATGGAAGGACACGGACGGCTATACCGGAAGCGAGGATTTCAGCGTCAAGTGCCCGACGGAGTATGATGCCGTCAAGAATGCCTGGATGAAAATCGGCACATGGATCGAGTTCGGCTCGAACCTGCATGCAGAGCCCAATGAACTGTATTATGAAGAGCGGCTCAAGGACGTGATGGAGCATGAGGGTATCGGCGGGAAGGAAGTACATGAGGCCTTCAGGGCAGGTAACAGGGCGAGGAAGAAGGAGTCCGTCCGTGATACCGTCGAAGGCCTTGACGGAGACAGGTTGTTCAGGGACTTTGACGACTTCAAGGCGGCGACAGAGGGACTGCTTAAGGCGACCGGTCTTGAAATGAACGCCAAAATCGATATCCTGCCGGACACGATTAACTGGTACGGTATCACGATAGCCCTGAATGATGACGACAAGCCGTACAGCGTCGGCCTGATATTCAGGTTCGTCAACATCGGCCAGGGCGACAAGCTCATACCGGTCGGGGACAGGTCACAGGAGGCCAAGGAGCTGCCCGGATTCAATGAGGCGCTGCATAACGGCATCGAGAGATTCGATATCATGTTCAGGGGCGACGTCTCGCCTAACGACAACTTCGACGCGAATACGACAGGCATCTCCTACCGCATCACCGTCTCGAATGACTGGAGGGATTACAAGCCTGAACCGATGTTCATGCCTATTGCCGGATGGAACGTCTGTAATCCCGACGTGCCCGTCAACTATGCGGTCCTCACGTATTCTATGCTGCAGACGCTTGTCGATAACATCATAGTCCCGTTCGTCAAAGGCTATCACGACAGCACGGATCTCAAGGACAGGCTCGATATGTTCAGGCTTTCTGTCATGTCAAGGGTCGACAAGGAGCTCAATTTGCCCAAAAAGCCTGAAGGACCCGGTTCCGGCACATGGCGGCATGGCAAAGATGATCTCTTGAAGTCGGTCAGGCGCCTGCTCAAGAAGGACGGCCTGTTCAGGTTCCGCGCGGTACTCGATACGATTTTATCATGTAACGGACGCCTTGAAAAGGACTCGCGTCAGGAATATATCAATCCCTACGGACTGAACTATCTCATGCCTGATGACAAGAAGTTCTTCCAGGATCTCAAGACTGAGTATTACGGTCTGTTCAAGGACAGAAAGCCTTTCGACGTCTGTATATAAATATAGGGAACTTTAGGATATACTTATATGGCAAAATACCTTGACGCGTCGATAGAGATACTCACTGGGCTGTTCGAGAACGACTGGGAGCTCTTCCGCAGATTCCGCGATACCGGCGACACCACTATACAGACAACCGCGCATGAGGGCCTCAATGACGATCAGATGCTCGAGGCTCTCAGCCAGCGTGTCGGCAATATGGAGGCGACGCAGCAGACGACCCTTACGAAGATAGACACCGTCGAGTCGCGCGTCAATGACCGCATATCGGTTATGGATACGTCTGTCCGCCGTGTCGAGATCCGTGTCGACTCGAGCCTTTCGGCGCTCGACGCCTCTGTCAGGGAGAATCACGAGGCACTCTCACAGATCCTCGACTGGGAGGATGCACAGGACCTCGGCGATTCATCGCTTATCTGATTCATCGCATTTTCAGCATAATTTCAGGGCGGATTCCCACGGAATCCGCCTTTTTGTTTTTATCAGGTATATAAGGCGGCAGACATAACATAACCGGTATATGACGAAAGAAGAGAGATATTCACAGATATGCGAGAAGGGCCTGACGAGGTTCCTTGTCGCATGCGGCGCCGAGGTAATGCCCGTACTGTTTGATACGCCCGTCACCTTCGGTACGGGCGCCGTCAAGACGGAATATGATTTTCAGGAGGACGATATCAAGTCGCTCATGAACCCGTCGGTCGCCGTCGACAGGGGCGGAAGGCTCCTGTGCTGCGTCAGGGGCGTCAACTACGATTTCATTGTCAACCCGCGGCAGCGGTTCACGTGGACCGACCAGCCGACGGTCTACGTCAACAACAGGGGATACCTCGGCACCGTCAACTTCATCGCCGAGCTCGATCCCTCGACGCTCATGCATGACAAGGTGTACCGCGTGCAGACCGACAGGTTCGACACGGAGCCCAAATGGACGTTCAGGGGACTGGAGGACGCCCGTCTGGTATTCTGGGACGACAGGCCGTCGCTGTGCGGCGTGAGGCGTGACGTGCAGGCAGACGGACAGGGCAGGATGGAGCTGTCCGGTATAATGAAGGATGCCGGATTCATCAGGGAGACGTCAAGGACAAGGATACCGATGCCGCCGGCCCAGGAGAACTCGTATTGTGAGAAGAACTGGATGCCTGTGTCCGACAGGCCCGATACCTGGATCAGATGGGTGAAGAGCGGTTCGGTATGTGTGGCGGTGTATGACCGCGACAAGGACCGCACGGCATTCCGTAATGTAAAGGGCATCGAGTTCGAGTCGGATCAGGAGATAAGGGGAGGCTCGCAGCTCGTATGGTACGGCGATTCATACTGGGCCTTCGTGCATACCTGCAGGTTCACGCTGCTCAATAAGAAGACCAGGTCGCGCCGCGGCGTCTACAGGCACAGACTCGCCAGATTCGATTCCGATCTGTCCCTGAAATGGATATCGCCCGAGTTCAGCTTCTCGCCGGACTTCACGGTCGAATTCTGCTGCGGCCTGGCCGTCAGCGGCGATACGGCATATGTGTCGTACTCGGAAGACGACTCGGTGCCGATGGTCGTCAGGTTCGATGCAAGGCTGCTGTTGTCCGACGCCGAGACACCGGAGCCTGTATACAAGAGGCCTGAGACATCGGACGACGAACTGCGGATAAGGCCCGGGGGACTTCCGGCGGCATGGGAGAGGAATGACGCGTTTGAGTATGCAAGGGGACTCTGGAGACTGTACTATGAGGACAGGATCAATCTGATAACGCTCGGTCACGGACTGAAGGAATGCAGGCTGTGGTCACAGGCCTCGTCGGTCATACTGAATGCGGCCGAGACGTATTTCGACCATGATCCGGGCGTACAGGCTGTGCAGGTGCAGGAGGTCGCGGAATGCCTTGTCGCCGAGTCCCGCGGTGAGGGCGGGCTGTTCGCCGACATAGCCGCGTCGCTCCTCAGGTACTCCACGGTGATGCATCCCACAGTGACGTCGCTCACACTGCTCGGATACTGCCTGGAGTCGTCCAAGAGGCTGTATGACGCCCGTATCGAATATATCAGGGCATTGCATGACTGCAGTCCGCTCGAGTCCGACAAACTCGGCCTGTGGCGCAGGATACTTGCCATTGACGAGAAGCTGCAGATATGGGAGAGCGACTATACATACGGCATGCTTGTCGGGCTGTGGCTGAAATATCTCGACAGGCCGGACGACAGGCCGGACGACGTATTCAGGGACCTTGGGGATCTGCTCGCCAGGAGGCTCGGGCCCGGTTCCGATCCATGGAAAAATCTTTACAGTGCACTGTGCAGGCGGATGACGGACATCGTCAAAAAGAGGAACACGGATATTGAGGATGACGTCGAATTAGTCCGTTCAGTCGATATAAATGATGTGAAACAGGATTTCAGATACATACTCCGTATAGAATCAGAGGACGATATCAGGGACAGGAGGCTCGGTTTTATCCGTCCCGGCGGCGTAATCGGACCGGAGCCGCTCAACAGGAGGATGAAGGAGCTCGGATTCATGCCCGTCGACCGGTCGCCCGGAACCGGGCTGATGGGCTGGATCCTGAAGCCTTCGGTATCAGAACCGGCTTAGTTATTAAGAAGGTTTTCCCTGATAAATACACAGAATACGTGTATTATCAGGGAAAACCCTTTTATTATTATGGCATTTCGCAAAGACTACATCAAATTCTGGAGCATAACCTCAGGTGAATGCGCCGCTTTCTTCCCCGAATTCAACGCATGGATGTTCGCTGAGAATCCTGACGGTTCAAGGAAGAACGTCGAGGTCGCCGCAGACGGCACATATATCCTCAAGAGGGATCATGACAGGGCCTATCCGGTCCTGACCGGCATTAATGCCGATAACTTTATCATGATCGAGGATCTCAAGATGCTCTATATCAAGGGAGTCTGCTATGACGGTACCGGACAGGGCATCTCAGACGTCGTCATCGATGAGTCGGCGACTGCCATCAAGTTCAATCCCGATACCGGGGTCCTCTCGCTTCCCGGAAACCTCTGGGAGAACAGGATCCAGGGCGCACAGGGCCTGCAGGGACAGCAGGGCGAGCGCGGACTCCAGGGTACGGCCGGCATACAGGGAACCGCCGGACTTCAGGGATTCCAGGGCGTTCAGGGAACACAGGGACTCCAGGGCGTTCAGGGTGCCGCGGGTATCCAGGGACTCCAGGGACTCCAGGGTGAGATAGGTATCCAGGGCACACAGGGTATCCAGGGCGCCCAGGGCCAGACCGGCGCGCCCGGTCTCTCGATATACCAGACCTCACGAGCCCTTTCCGTACAGGCCACGGACGGTACATGGGGATTCGTGTTCGACGGTTCCGAGGCCAAGGCCATTACCGGTCTCTATGAGCTGCAGGGATATATCGAGCAGATACACGTCGAGGCCGCCGGACAGGAGGAGCTCGACAAACTTAAGAAGGAGATTGAGGATAACCTGAAGTCCGTCGTGTCCGGCGACGAGTCAATCGACGTATCCGTCAATGAGGCCGAGAAGAAGTATCTCGTTTCCACGAATATCGCGGAAGGCGAGCAGTACCTCAACAAGGACGGCGGACTGAACACCGGTTCGCTCGCCGGCGATATTACCGGTATCAACGAGCATATCGACGCTTCCCTTAATGACTTCATACCGGCCGAGGCGCTCGACGCCGACAGCCCGACGAAGGTCATCACCTCGGTCGAGCAGGGCGAGGGCAGGGCCGTCATCCGTTCATCGGTGCCCGAGTCGCTTGTGCTTTCGGAATACGTGAACGAGCAGGTGACCTCACAGGGAGGCATCCAACAGGGCGATACGCTGAAGACCGCGCTCAACAAGCTTGAGTATTCGGTAATCTGGGAAGGCGTCAACAGTGAGGACGGCGAACCCATCAAGCTCTTCCAGGGCGTACAGTCCGACTATGTGACCGGCGCCAATAACGTATACAACATCAACCAGGCGTTCCGTGAGGCCCATCCGGACTATGCAAACGCCATATACTTCGCGGTCGACACACAGACCCTGTGGATGGGCGGCAAGCCGTTCGGTATCTCCGGACAGTCGCTCGACTTCATGACCGCCGTTGTGACGAGCGTCTCCAGAACGGGAAACACGCTCACCTTCAGGACGTATGACTCCAAGGCCGCTGAGGCCGAGGGCGTGCTGACGGTCGAGCTTACCGTCATCAAGGCCGCGGACGGCAGTCCGATCAGCATCACACAGGATTCGAACGGCGACTACCTGCTTAATGTCAATGTCGGCAATACCCTTCTCAAGGGCTCGTCCGGACTTGACGTCAATATCGGCATGGGTATCGATCCCCAGGCCGGCCAGATTTACCTGCGTGACTCCACCGGCGCCAAGATTGAGGGTTCCGAAGTCACCCATGCGGATTTCTTCCGTGACTCATTCGTCCGCTTCGCGGAGCTTTCCGACGTCGGCGAGCACGGTGAAGCGGGCCACTTCCTCGTCCTGACCGTCAAGTATGAGGGACAGGATAATCCCGCCAAGCTGTATGTCGACCTGGGCGAGTACTTCAACGACTACCTGCCCGGTAAAGGTATCACCATCACGCCTAACGCCAACGGCGTGGCACAGACAATCGCCGTCAATCTCGACGCGACATACCTCAAGTTCAAGGGCAATGCGGTTTCCGATGAGGATCTCGTCACCAAGGTGACCGAGCTTGAGGACGCCATCGCCGCCGGCATGGCCGATACGAGCACAAGCTTCAGTGAGGCTCTCGACGATCTCCGCGAGGAGATGACCGGCTATACCGACGCCAGCATCAACGCGCTCAGGGGCGAGCCGGCCGACCAGTGGGCCGACGGTTCGAAGGAGACGCTCAACGCGCTCAAGAACTATACCGACAGTCAGATAGCCGATGAGGATACGTCCATCGGCCAGGCGATAGACGCCGCGGTCGCGGCCGCCAATGAATATACGGATGCGAGCCTGAACGCCCTCAGGGGTGAGGAAGGCGACGTCTGGGACGATGAGAACGAGCCTAAGGAGACACTTGAGGGACTCAAGGCCTACACCGACCGTGAGATAGCCTCCAAGGCCGGCGAGGCCGATGCCTCGCTCAAGGCATATACCGACAATACCGCCGCGACGCTCGATTCGTCGCTTCAGGCGTATGCGGACGGACAGGATCAGGCGCTTGACGCATCGCTCAAGGAGTATACCGACACAGGCGTCGCCGGCGCCAAGGATTACGCCGACACACAGGACGAGGCCTATGACGCCTCGATGAAGTCATATGTCGATGCACAGGTCGCGGGTTCCGCCTCTGGCACCGATTCCAGTATGAAGGCTTATGTCGACGGCCGGATTGCCGCGACTGACTCCAGCCTGAAGGACTATGTGGACGGACTCGCCTCCGTATACGACTCTTCGATGCAGTCGCATGTATCCAATCTTATCGGTACTGAGGACGCGTCTGTCAAGTCGTATGTCGACGGACAGAATCAGGCATATGACTCTTCGATGCAGTCGCATGTCTCCGGCGTGATAAGCACCGAGGACAGCAGCATGAAGTCCTATGTCGATCAGCAGGATCAGGCATACGATTCCAGTTTGAAGGACTATGCCGACCAGGCCGCCGACCAGGCCGAGGCCGCCGCCAAGGCCCATGCCGATGCTTCGGTATCCGCGGTCATCGGACAGAACGGTGACGCTTGGCCTTCCAATAAGACCTTGCACGGTGTCGCGTCTCATGCCGCACAGGCGGCCGCCGATGCGGAATCCGCGTCCAAGGACTACACGGACGCCAGCATCGAGGCTCTCAGGGGCGTGGCCGGTGCCGACAGTTCATGGGATGATACAGACGTTACGACCCAGACCGTCTGGAACGCCAAGAAGTATGTCGATGACAAGATCGGTGAATATGAGGCCAAGGACTACGAGGGACTCCAGGAGGCCGTCAAGGATGTGTTCGACTATGTGGACGCGTCCGTCGACGCCGCCAAGGCCGCACTTATCGGTACTGGCGAGGATCGCTGGGACGACGAGGAGAATCCTGTCAGGAGCCTTGAGTCTCTCAAGGAGATAATCGGACGTGATCAGGCTGCCGCGGACGCCTCTGTGAAGACGTACGTCGACATAATGGACGCCAGCGTGCTTGCCGCGTCTGAGGCCGCAGACACGTCTATCATTGCGGCAATGACTGAGGCGGATGCTTCCATTGCCGCGGCCATGGAGGCCGCGGACGCGAGCCTGAAGGATTACGTCGATAATCAGATAGCCGCCGCCGATGCCTCAATCAGGGCATATGTGGACGCGGCTGATGCCTCTATTATCGCGACTGTAACCGGTGCCGATTCCAGCATACAGATTTACATTGATGCCGCCGATGCGAGCATCAAGGCGATTGTCGAGGCCGCCGATGCCTCTATCGTCTCAATGGTCGAGGCCGCCGACGCGTCTATCAAATCATATATCGACTCGGCAGACGTCAGCATCAAGTCCAAGATTGATGAGCATATCGAGGAGGCCGATGCGAGCTTCAGGTCATATATTGATACACAGGACGCCGCGGTCGACGCGAGCCTGAAGGCGTACATTGACGCTGTCGATGCCAGTATCGTTAACTATATCGACAACTACAGCGGGACGACCGACGCCAGCTTCAAGAAGTATGTCGACGCCGCGGACGCGAGTCTCCAGGCCGCCATCATCGCGGGCGACGAGGCGCTCGACGCCTCTCTCAAGGCGTATGCCGACGGTCTTGACTCGTCCGTAAGGTCGCATATCTCCGATGTAATCGGTACGGAGGATGCCTCTGTAACGGCATATGTCGACAATGCGGTCAGCACGGCCGACAGCAGCCTGAAGTCCTATACTGACGGACAGATTGCCGGTGCCGCGGATACGCTTGATACGAGCCTGAAGACCTATGCCGATACCCGGGATCAGGCATATGACGCCAGCATGCGCGCCTATGTCGACGCGATGGACGCCAGCATCGTCCAGTTCGTCAACGAGTTCGGCGGTTCGGCCGACAGCTCGCTTAAGACGTATGTCGACGCCGCCGACGCCAGTATCCGTACGGACTTCGCCGCTGCGGATCAGGAGCTTGACGCTTCTCTCAAGGCGTATGCCGACGGCCAGGTCGCCGCTGCGGACTCCAGTCTGAAGTCATATGCAGACACGCAGGATGAGGCCTATGACGCTTCAATGCAGTCCCATGTATCCGACGCCGTCGGTACAGAGGACGCGTCTGTCAAGTCGTATATCGACCTGCAGGACAGCGCCCTTGACGCGAGCCTGAAGGCATACACCGACTCTCAGATCGGTACGGCCGACAGTTCTATTAAGTCCTATGTGGACGGACAGAACCAGGCATATGATGCTTCGATGCAGTCGCATGTCTCCGGTGCGATCAGCACAGAAGACAGCAGTATGAAGTCATATGTCGACGGACAGGTTTCCGCGACTGACTCCAGTCTGAAGACATATACCGATACACAGGATGAGGCGTATGACTCGTCCATGAAGTCGTATGTCGACCAGGGACTGACCGACTATGACTCCAGCATGAAGTCGTATGCCGACACTGCTGACGCTTCCGTCAGGTCCGATATCACAGGTACCCAGGGAGACGCCTGGGAGACTGACAAGACCCTCTGGGCCCTGAAGGGAGAGGTCGATCAGGCTGTCACCGACGCCTCGAATCTCGTACAGGGTGCGCTTGACGATGCCCTTGCATATACCGACGCCAGCGTATCTGCACTCCGCGGCGAGGACGGTGACGTCTGGAACGACGAGACCGAGCCTAAGGAGACGCTTCACGGCTTGAAGGCATACACAGACGCTCAGGACGAGGCCTATGACGTCAGTACCCGTGCATTCGTCGAGGAGCAGGTCAATACGGCCGACAGCTCTGTCAAGTCCTATGTCGATACACAGGATGCGGCGCTTGACGCTTCCCTTAAGACGTACGCCGACACCAAGGCAGAGGAGCTCGACGCCTCCCTGAAAGAGTATGCGGACACACAGGACGAGGCCTATGACGTATCGATGCAGTCGCATGTCGCCGACAGCATCGCCGCCGCAGATTCCAGTATCAAGGATTATGTGGATGCCGCCGACTCCAGCATCGCCGCCGCATATACCGCCGCTGACGAGGCGCTCGACGCCTCTCTCAAGGCGTATGCCGACCGGCAGGACGAGACCTATGACGCCAGCACCCGTACGTTCATAGAGGAGCAGGTCAATGCGGCCGACTCCAGTATCAAGGACTATATCGATGCGGCCGACGCCAGTGTCATCGTGGGATACACCGCCGCTGACGAGGCGCTTGACGCCAGTCTGAAGTCCTATGCTGATACCCGGGACGAGGCCTATGACTCCAGTATGAAGTCGTATGTCGACGATGCGGTATCCGGTGCGGACAGTTCCGTCAAGGAATATGTCGATACGGCGGATGCGAGCATTGTAGCCGGCTATACCGCCGCCGATAAGGCGCTTGATACTTCACTGAAGGAATATGCCGATCAGCAGGACGAGGCATATGATGCCTCGATGCAGTCACATGTCGCCGATGCAGTCAGTGTCGCGGACGCCAGCCTGAAGTCTTATGCGGATACTCAGGACGCCGCTGTCGACGTTTCCCTGAAGGCATATGCCGATACCCGGGACGAAGCCTATGACTCGTCCATGCAGACCTATGTGCAGTCACAGGTCAGCTCTGCCGACAGCAGTCTGAAGTCCTATGTCGACACTCAGGACGCCGCTGTCGACGCGAGCCTGAAGTCCTATGTCGACGGCCAGACATCCGCCTATGACGCCAGCATGCAGTCACATGTCTCAGGTGCCGTCAGCGCCGAGGACAGCAGCATGAAGTCCTATGTCGACGACCGGACATCCGCATACGATACCTCGATGCAGTCCCATGTATCCGACGCGATCGGTACCGAGGACAGCAGCGTGAAGTCCTATGTCGACCAGGGACTGACCGACTATGACTCCAGTATGAAGTCGTATGTCGATACGGCTGACGCTTCCGTCAGGTCTGACATAACCGGTACACAGGGTGATGCATGGGAGACCTCCAAGACGCTCTGGGCGCTGAAGGGCGAGGTCGACCAGGCTGTCACCGACGCCTCCAACATGGCCTCCGATACCATAGACGAGGCCCGTGAGTACACCGACGCCTCAGTGGCGGCGCTCAGGGGCGAGGACGGTGATCTCTGGAACGATGAGACCGAGCCTAAGGAGACCCTGCACGGACTCAAGGCCTATACCGACGCACAGGACGAGGCCTATGACGCTTCCGTCCGCGGCGCGCTCGACGTACTTGACGCTTCCGTCAAGGGATATACGGACGGTCAGATTGCCGCCGCCGATGCAAGCCTTAAGAGCTATGCGGACGGTCAGGATGCCGTGCTCGACGCTTCCCTTAAGGCCTATGTCGATACACAGGTGGAAGGTGCCGACAGCAGTATCAAGTCGTATATCGATACGGCGGATGCCAGCATAATCTCGGCCTTCCGGTCGGCGGACGAGGCGCTCGACGCCTCCCTGAAGACTTATACAGATACCCAGGATGAGGCCTATGACGCATCGATGCAGTCCCATGTCGCCGATGCCGTCAGTGCGGCCGACAGCTCTATTAAGGGCTATGCCGACGCGGCCGATGCGAGCCTGAAGACCTATGTCGATCGGCAGGACGGCGCATACGACACCAGTATGCGGACTCATGTCTCCGGTGTGATAGCGACCGAGGACAGCAGCGTGAAGGCATACGTCGACGGTGAGATCTCCGGCCTTGACACCAGCATGAAGGGCTATGTCGACGGTGAGATCTCCGGTCTCGACGCCAGCCTGAAGGGCTATGTCGGCAATATCGCGGATGACTATGACGCATCGCTTAAGGGCTATGCCGACGCGGCCGATACGAGCCTGAAGAACGGGCTTACCGGAACCCAGGGTGACTCTTGGGAGACGGTCAAGAGCCTCTGGGCGCTCAAGGGCGAGGTCGACCAGGCCGTCATCGACGCATCCAACGCCTCTGACACCGTACTCAGTGACGCCAAGGCCTATACGGACGCTTCCGTATCGGCGCTCCGCGGCGAGGCCGACGATCTCTGGAATGATGAGACTGAGCCGAAGGAGACTCTCAACGGACTCAAGAACTATGTCGATGCCCAGGATTCCTCCGCGGCTGCCGCGGTCGCCGCTGCGATAGAGGCTGCCGATACAAGCCTGAAGAACTACGCCGACGGCATAGTCTCCGGCGCCGACAGCTCTATCAAGGGATATGTCGACGAGGCCGACGCCTCTGTCAAGGCATATGTGGATCAGCAGGACGAGGCTCTCGATACCAGCCTGAAGAACTATGTCGACGGACAGGTATCCGGCGCGGACGCCAGCCTGAAGGGATATGTCGACGATCAGATTGCCGCCGCCGATACCAGTCTGAAAACCTATATCGACCAGCAGGACGGCGCATACGACACGTCTATACAGACCTGGGTCAATGACAGGATCAGTTCTGCCGACACCAGCCTGAAGGGATATGCCGACGGTCAGATTGCCGCCGCCGATACAAGTCTCAAGGGATATGTCGACGGACAGATATCCGGCGCGGACAGCAGCCTGAAGACCTACATCGACCAGCAGGACGGCGCATACGACACCTCGATGAAGAGTCATGTCGCATCGGCCGTCGCCGCGCTCGACTCCAGTGTCAAGGCATATATCGATACCGCCTCTTCCGGTACCGATACGAGCCTGAAGGGATACGTCGATCAGCGTGATCTCGACTATGACTCGTCCATGAAGTCATATGTCGACCAGGGTCTCGATGATTACGACGCCTCTATGAGGACGTTCGTCACCGGCGCCGACGCCTCTGTGAAGAATTCGATCATCGGCACCAACGGCGATGCCTGGGATACTGCCAAGACCCTCTGGGGCCTGAAGCATGATCTCGACGAGGTCTCGACCGAGGCTTCCGGCGCGGCCGCTCAGGCGCTTGAGGATGCCAAGGCCTATACGGACGCTTCCGTATCCGCCCTCAAGGGAACCGACGGCGATCTCTGGAACGATGAGACCTCACCGAAGGAGACGCTTCACGGCCTGAAGGGCTATGTCGATGCCGAGAATACCGCGTATGACACAAGCGTCAAGGCCTATGTCGACGGTATCGACTCGAGCATCAGGCTTGACGTCTCAACACTCGACGCAAGCCTCAATGAGAAGATCGACGCGCTCGACACAAGCCTGACCGTGTATGTCACGGACACGCTCGACACGAGTATCAGGAACTATGCTGATACGGCCGACGCCAGCCTGAAGGCCTATGTCGACGGCATAGACGCAAGCCTGAGGACCTATATCGACGAAGCCGACACCAGTCTCAAGCAGTATGTCGTGGACGCTATCGCCGCCGATACGAGCCTGAAGACCTATGTAGATGATGCGGATGCATCCATCCTGACATATGTCGACGCGGCCGACGCGAGTCTGAAGGCGTATGCCGACGGTCAGATCATCATTACCGATGCATCGGCCAAGTCATATGCGGACGCGGTCGACGCAAGTCTCAAGTCCTATATCGACGGCAAGAACTTCGTCACCGAGTCTTCCGTACAGGAGGTCGTAGACGGCTATATGGAGACTGTCGACGCAAGCCATAAGGTATATGTCGACGGCAGGATCACCGCAGCCGATACAAGTCTCAAGAACTATATCAACCAGCAGGACGGCGCATACGACACTTCAATGCAGACATATGTCTCCGGCGCCGTCAAGGCCGAGGACACCAGCATGAAGACGTATGTCGACGGCAAGGTCGCCGCATCCGATACGAGCCTTAAGAGCTATGTGGACGGACTCGGCCATGTGACCGACGCCTCGATGAAGTCGTATGTCGACACACAGGTCGGCAACCTGCTCGGACACAGCGGAGACAGCTGGGATACGACCAAGAGCCTCTGGGCGCTGAAGGGATACGCCGACAGCACGTTCCTCGATCAGAACTCGTTGCTTGCGGTCTATCAGGCGATTGACGACAGCCATGCCGAGCTGCTCGGCACCACCACCGATGTCTGGATTGACGGTTCGGTCAATAATATCCGTGCGCTGAAGAACTATACGGATCAGAAGCTCGCGGACGTCTCCTCATATGTCATATCCGACCTGCTCGGTAGCGGCAGCGACTCCGCGTCGATGCTGACCATCTACGGCACGAGGAAGTACGTGGACGAGCGCGATATCATCGCCGATACGTCGATGCTCGGCTATGTCAATACGGCCGTTAGCAATATTGATACAAGCTTCCGTTCTTATATCGATAACAAGGCTGACACCGCCGAGAACAACGCGAAGAGCTATACTGATGACAAGTTCAGTCAGATAACCGCCGACACCAAGGCATATGCCGACCAGGTCGCGGCGCAGTCCGTCGCCGAGATAATCGACTCCCTCGACACGAGCCAGAGCGCGTATGTCAACCAGAAGGTTATCGAGGCCGACTCCAGCATGAAGTCGTACGTCGATATGATGGACAGCTCCTATTACCTCGCCGCTCAGGCATATACGGACGGCAGGGTCAATGACTTCATCGGTACACAGTCTGATACATGGGCCGCGGGCTACAGGACCATCTGGGCCGTGAAGAACGAGGCCGTCTCACAGGCACAGGCCGCGAACATCGGTTATTCCGACAGCTCATGGGATGACCGCAACTCCGCTACCTGGACCATCTGGGCCGCCAAGAACTACGCCGCCGCCGCGGATACGTCGCTCGAGGCGAGGGTCAACGCCTATGCCGACACCGAGGTCGCCAATTCGGCAGCCTCCCTGACAGGCCTTATCGGAAATACCGCCGCGGATCTCAAGGCATATATCGACGCTTCCGTTACGGCTACGGATCTCAGGCATATCGGAACGTCCACTGACAGCTGGTTCAATCCGAACGGACCCGACTATACCATCTGGGGCGTCAAGAACTATGTCGACTATGTGGCAGGCCAGAACGGCAATGCGACCGACTCGAGGATCGACGCCAGCTACTGGGATCTCTACAGTGTCATCATGGGCTCGTCGCTCGACACCGTAGACGCGTCGACGTTCGGAGGCGTCCACAACTGGATGCTCGAGCACCAGGCCGCGTCCGACTCAAGTCATCAGGAGCTCCTGGGACTCATCGGACAGCTTGACTCTTCAATCACATTACTCAGGGGCTTCGACAGCGATGCGGCCGACGTAAACAGTGTCTACGGACTCCGTAAGGCCGTCAACGCCGTCATCGGCGACAACAATGACACCTCCGCGTCCGATACGCTTACCGGACATCGCCTGGCGATTACGGATCTCTATTCAAGGGATATCCAGTTCGCCGCTCAGGCCGTGACCGATGTCATCGGCGACTCGAGCAATCTCTGGAACGGCCGCGAGGCTGATCCGGAGCACGGCGTCGAGGCCGCTCCTGAGTCCAGGACTCTCTGGGCGCTCCGTAACCTCATCTCCGACCAGGAGGACCGTATCGACGGTATATCCCAGCAGGTCACGATGAGCACGGATGATCTCAAGGAGTACATCGATACACACGACGAGACTGTCAGGGCTGCCGCGATTGAAGGCGCGGTCAATAAGGTAATCGGTCAGGAGGGCGACAGCTGGGACGGCGTCGAGGCAGATGCCCAGCACGGAATCCAGGCACAGGATCCTTCCTATACCCTGAATTCCCTCAAGTCCAAGCTTGAGTCTGAGTTCACGGCCGCCGACGCGAGCGTCGCCGAGAACGCGCAGAACTACGCGACCGCTACCGTACAGGCCGAGTCCTCAATACTGAACGCGAGGATTGACAGCGTCATCGGTTCCCAGGGCGACCTGTGGTCCGTGGGCGTCCGTTCAATCTGGGCCGTCAAGGGCGCGGTCGATACGAGCATTGCCGACGTCTATGCGAGGATTGACGCGGCCGACAGCAGCGCCAGGACCCATATCGATGCGAGCTTCGCCGCCATTGATACGAGTATAGCGGCCATCAGGGCCGATAACGAGTCCGCCGTCGGACTGCTCAGGGATGAGACTGCGTCTTATACTGACAGTTCAGTAGCCGCTCTCAGGAATGAGTCCGAGACCGCGGACGCGAGCCTGAAGACCTATGTTGACGACCGTGACGCCGAGTATGACACGAGCGTACGTTCTCATATCGTCAGCGAGATCGGCATTGAGGACACGAGCGTCAAGAATTATGTCGACGACAGGGTCTCCTCCTATGATACGAGCGTCCGCACGTACATAGCCGGTCAGATCTCGACGGCCGATACGAGCCTGAAGGATTATACGGACGGCAAGTTCGACGAGGCCGCCAGCCTCATCTCCGCCGCGGAGTCCTCTATAATCGGCCAGGCGACCGACTCCTGGGCTTCCGGCGACAGGACCGTCAACGCGGCCCGTAACGACGTGCTCGACGCGGTCAATGAGCTCAGCGGCGAGATCGCCGGCGCGGACGCGAGCCTGAAGAGCTATGTGGACACGCAGGATGCCAGCTACAGGAACTCGATAATCGGCAAGAGCGATACCGACACGAAGGACGACAAGACAATCGAGGGTACCCGCAAGTACGCACAGTACCTGACCGACGGCCTTGCGTCCGACGTGGTGACCATGTTCGGCAATGTCGACGCCAGTATCGAGACGCTCATATCCGCCCACAACTTCGTGACGTCTCAGACGATCACGCTGAAGGGCGGTGCCGATACGCTCGATACGGTTTCGACCGGTACGGGCGGCGACCTCGTGATACCCCTGTCCGCTCAGAACGTCAACGGTCTCATGACCTCGGCCCAGGAGGCCAAGCTCCGCGGCATCGAGGAGGGCGCGCAGGTCAACGCGGCCGGCATCTCGACGATCGAGGCCGAGGGCGAGGGCGGAGGCCTGACGACATGGAACGCTTCCGCGCCCCAGAGCACGCTCAGGCTCAAGGCCGGATACGGCATCAACCTGGTCGCCTCGGACGGTGTCGTCACCGTGACCAACACGTATGACGACGACACCAACGACTGGTACCGCAATACATTCGGCGTTACCAATACATCCGGCAAGATCGAGCTCGTGCTCAACGAGACCCATAATGACACGGGCTCCGAGACGGTAAGGTCGAAGGTCGAGTTCAGGCCGGACAGCTCGAATGTCACGATCAGCAGGAAGGACGCCTCTACGATAGCCATCGCAGTCGCCGAGACCGACCTGTCGAATGTCGTCAAGTATTCTGACATCATCGACAGCAGTACGTACAACGCCCCGGCGTATACCGAGAAGAATACGTTCTCCGCGCAGATGCTGGCCAAGGCGATGTTCCTGAACGTGGTGGATTAGCGGATATTCCCTTAACCGATAAATACCCGGAACCGAAAATTCCGGGTATTCTTTTTATTATATGGCTGATAACACATATACTCCGGGCGCCATAGCCCATCAGGCAGCGAGACAGAACATGAAGTCCGGTATGCTGTCCGCGTTCAGGACGGCGTCCGGCGGCGTGATAGTCACGCCTTCTACGTCATATTCGTCGACCGGATCGTCCGGCGGCACGGACTGGCTCAGTACGGTCAGGACCGAGACAGTCGCCGCCATCAATGCGCTCGACGCGTCCGCCAACCAGAATCTCATCAAGGCGTCTGAGTTCAATACGGACTATATGACGACGGCCCTGCAGATATTCTACAGGATCGGTGACGACGGATGGTACTATAAATGGTCCGACGGAGAATGGAAGAAGATATACTGTTTCAGTCATGATACGATGTGCAATAAGATGTACCGTGAGATCTGGATGCAGGATGCGTTCGGATTCACATGGGATCACAATACGCCGACTGAACAGACTGATAAGGACTGTAAAATCATAGGATCCGACGAGGTCAGGAAACGCGTCATCAGGAAGATTGAACAGGAGGCCTATCCCTGTGAGGTATATGCGCCTGCCGTGCAGTTCGATGCTTTCCCGGCTTATGCAAATGCCCAGAACCCGCATGAGTTTGAATGGCTTGAGTATGTCGATATCAATAAGGGATTCGATCTTGACGTATCTGTCTGGCAGGGCATGACGTTCGAGTCGCATCATCAGGTATCAAACGGATACGCGTCGACCGTATTCACGACGACGAACGAGCTCGGAATCACGAATATCAACTACAGGACGGATGCCGGCACGTTCCTTCTGTACGTATCCCAGCAGGGCGGCGGTATCGTAATCGCGAACGGAAGCATGCAGAGCGGCGGTGTCGGAAATTCAGGAAGTACGGACTGGATCAGGTTCTGGGATGATCCTTCAAGGGGAATCGTCCTGCAGAGAAAGACCGTCGAGGGGGATTCAATGTTCGTCTGGTATGACGGACCTGACAAATGGGCGACTGACAATTACGGATTCTACGCCCTTGACTCGGATCTGCATGCCGGTATCGACAAGGCCGCCGATGCGGGCGCAAGTCTTTGGTACGGCCCGCTGCCGTTTGAGCAGTCGTCTAATGTCAGGCTCAGGGTATGGGGCGTCAGGGTATGGAAGCTGAATGAACAGGGCGTCAAAGTCATTGTCAGGGATCTGCGTCCTGTAAGACGCGTCAGCGACGGCGCGTGCGGACTGATGGATATCTGCGACTTCTCGTTCTATTTCAATCCCGACGATCCCGTCATTATGTCGGATCTGCCCGCCGTAGGCAAGAAGCCGGGCGAGCCTGTCGACCGTTTCGTCAATCTTGACACGGATGAGGATCTGGCTGGAGTCATCGCGATGCTCGACAAGAAGGATCTCGGCCGGAGAGTCGACGGCCGTCCGAGCCATAACGGAACCGACAGGCCCGACTATGACAAATGGTGGCAGATGGTACTGCTGCCTAACCTGTATATCGGAACAGCCGACATACCCGAAGGCGCGTACAGGCCGGAGAAATCCGAGATCTGGATCTCGGACAAGTGGCTGCCCGGCATGATACCCTGGTTCTGCAACGAGCCTGAGCCCGGCAGGGTTGAATCGGCCGGCGACTGGAAACTTATGTCAAGGTATCCCATGCAGCCGGCGCATCAGTTCTGGCGCGACTGGCAGCAGGACAGCAGCTGGACATATCAGGGCATCCATAAGCATTACAAAGACTATCTTGAAGGCCTTTCGGATACTGAGACCAACAATTACTACAGGCACGGTCATTTCCGTTATTTCCTCCAGGGCAACAGGACCGTGGCGACCAGGGGCGCGTGTGAATATCCGCTTGCGGGATATAATGAATGGGTAGACTCGAGCATTGACGTATCGACGCCTTACACCGTCAACTGGAACTTCGCATATCCGAATTGGTGGTCTTATGCGCTTACGGCGTCCAAACTCTATTTCAGGACCTGGTGGGAGGATACCGTGCTCGCATGGCTGCACTGCGGCTACTGGGGCACGATGCGGTCTGACCGTGTTATGAAGGGCCTTGTCGTATTCGGCTCCAATAATCAGCAGAATCCGCAGAAAAGCTATGGATTTATCGGAAAGTCCGTACCGGACGGTTCATTTGACGGTATCTGGCCGGCACACAGTGAATCCGTTCTCGGCGGTATGAATCCGGATCCTACCGGAACAGCGGTCGACTATGATAATCCTTTCTGGTTTGAACCGAATGATTACAAGTACTATAACGAGCCTTGGGGATTCATGTGGATTGAGCATCCCAAGGGACACCTGAGCTGTGTGACACCTGGTATCAACTATGACATCGCGACATGGAAGGACAGCAGCAGGGCCGCGAAAGCCAGGATGTTCAGGAATTACCATAACCGCAGTACCGACTATGTAGCGCCTGACGGATGGCTGTTTATTCCCGGCGGTGAGATGGACGTCTACGGCGCCTTCGGCTCAGACAGGATAACAGGAGGCCCGGGTCCTGAAAACAAGACAGATTTTGACGCGCCTGAATTCAATATATGGACGCGGACGACCGCCTCGTTCACAGACTGGATCGGATGGTTCGGAAAAGACTACTTCAAGCCGGTTGTCGCAACAGACGGTACTCAGACATCGGAATACTATTATACAGGCGTATATGATTTCCATGTGCCTGACGTGACAAGATGGGGAATGCCGACGGGATTCGACGGCAATACAAAGACAAGATCGTTCGACAGGAATAACGGCATAGGATTCCATTCGGAAATCTGCAATTTCCGGTCACTGTGGGGTGAAGAAGGGCTTGCGGCGAATTATCCGGCCAATGCATCCGGCTACAGCTATACCTATTACGGCCGCAGGATGACAGGCTGGTCATGCGGCGACGGCGACCGCTATAAGTCGATGAACTGGATGAAATCCGACTGGATTGTCCCGCCCTTTCCCAGCTGGGGATTGGATTATTCCAGCCGGCCCGGCCATTGCCTGCTGAACGTCCGCGGCGATATAGCCGGATTTATCAAGGACCATACCCTGTACCGTAAGCCGAAAGGTCATTCCGCGCAGATATACAGGCTCAGCTCGGCGGAGAGGGCGTCCTGGTCACAGGATCCCGACTGCTTCGGTATCAGATGGAACGAGGCGATGGACTTCTCACACGGCGTACCGGACATGTCCGCGGCCGACGTCTCCGTCATAGGATCACAGGAGGCGTACAGGAAGTTCAGGAAGATATGTGAGGAAGGCGGCAGAGCCTGTGAGATAAGGATTGCAGACGTCGACTCGTCTGTTGTCGCCGGCGCGTATACCTATACCGTGCATCCGGACGACATAGACTACCTGAATCCCGGATACCGCGACAAATGGCTGCTCGTCGACAGGAAGGCTTGTAACAGGTATCTCGGCGGTGTGGGCGGCACTACGAAGTTCCCGTTCGTCAATCAGCCGTTCGATCCGAGGAATCCCGTATACAGGGTCGCAGGTGACGTACCGGGCCCGCACAGCGGCGTTTCATGGCAGGCCGTGCTTTCGGTCAATCCGCTGACGGTCAGCAATAAGGTCGACATAACGATGGCCGGTACGCTGGCACTCAGGTCCTCGACCCGTTACGATACCGGCGTGATAGAATTCGACATGAGCCAGGAACCCCTGTGGGACTACGGCGGCAGCACCGGCAATAATGCGCGTGAGGGCCTTATCAAGTACAGATATATCTCGATAATGTGTTCATGCCCCGGAAATCTCAGGTTCGGCGGACTGAGGCTCGAGCACCTGGTGCCTTCGAATAACTCGGTCGCCTGTGAAGGCTGGAATGAGTGGCAGCAGATGACGGAGCTCAGGAACATGCAGGTCGGCCTTGCGCAGGACGGAGACGAGAAGGAGGACTATAAGGAGGTATGGTTCTGTATCGATCCGGTCAGGACGCCCGAGGGCATGACTCCGTGGTTCATCGAAGAGGACGACTTCGGCAATATCGTATCGTCCGGCGCGACCAAGCTCGTGTCCAGGTATACGGCCAGGAAGGAGCCCGATTCGAACGTGGCGTCCGCGCTGCCGGGTCAGTGGTCATTCGAGAACGGAGCATCCGGATGGGCTTCTGATTCACATTATAATTCCCATAACAAATGGTATGCGAATCGGTCAATGTCATTCGTAGGCCCTGATATGTCAGCATCACCCTATAAAATAAGTTCTGTAGATTATGGAATGTTCCTGCCTGATACCGGATCCAAGGATACGCTTGACCTGCAGAAGCCGAGGATTATCAGCTGCGGCGGTTCAAGGCTGATATTCCCGCTGATGAAGACAGGCGACGATGTGATGCGTGTACATGACAGCTATCCGTCTACCGGCATCCTGCACGGGCAAATCTGCAATATGTACGTTTCCACATGGTGGGAAGACCTTGTCATGAAATACGCGATGACGTCGTATTTCGGCAACCTGAGGATGAACGGTATCATGAACGGTTACATGAACAGGGTATGGGGTAATATTACCTTGAACAGCGATCATACCGCATGGAGTGGTAGTTTGGTCACAGGTACTATCACAGGACTTGCCGGAATGTATGAGACATCGTCAAGCGTGATGAGAAAGCAGGGATCATTCTATCTGTTCAGAGGCAGCATGTTCATATCCGGTATGACAGATGCCTCGGTCGAGAATGAACATGAAGGCCTTGTATCAATCGGCGCAGGTGATTTCAAGGGTACCGGTGTATTCATAGGACTCGAGTCACCGCTTAATACAATATCCGGTTCATTCCCGGCCGGTATCGCTGTCAGGTCGACAGGAGGTCCGATGAAGGAATATGTAATCGGAGAAGGCAGTCATCCTATGGTATGCAGCCGTTATAAGATTGATCCGATGACCGTGTATTCAATGAGATTCAGATCATATAACGGAGAATCCGTGGCTGTCGCCTCAATTGATGTGTCAATAGCGGGATCTGAACTGATTGCAGGCCGGTATCCGACAGACTGGGAACTTACTCATGTGTATGATTATGCTACAGGTAACTGGGATTCTGTTCGGGCCTTTACGAATACTGCGTATATTACACTTGGTGCGAATACTGCAAACAGGATAATGTCAGTATATGATAATGCCGACGTGTCATTCTTGCAGGCAAAAAGGGCTGTTGATCATATCAGGATCAGTGATATAAAAGACAATGACGCAAGTTCTGCGGCACACGGAGGCGGAGACGGAGACGGAGCTCGTTATTTCTGGAACGGACCGGGATATGACATATCGACGTCATTTAACCAGATGAAGCTGGCTGCAAAGACCTCGAATATGAGTATATTCGGACTGCCGCTTAATAACGAGTATAACCAGGATATATTCCATACCAAATACGGTACATGCTATACATACAAGGCGAGACAGAGAGTTTGGATATATCCATATACAGATCCGATGAGCTCTTCTTATGTCTATGAGTCGACGTCGGGCCGTCTTGATCATACTCTATTCAAACAGGTGTCCAATTCGCCTTTGTCTCCTCACGAGGACTCATATACTGTCAAGTATCCGCTCGGTGACATATATACGAATGATCAGGCTGAACATCGTCTCAACGGTCATAGCGTGTTTTCATTATATTTCTCGACTGAATACGGTCGAATGAACGCTTCCGGATTCAGGCTGACATGCGGTATCAGGGGTAACGGCGCAAGGGGACCGAAGAGCAGGAGATATCCGAATCTCCTCATCGGCTCGCAGTATCCGTATCTGCAGAACTACTATTACGGCGACATGACTGGCATAAAATGGCCTAATCAGGTTCCTGACGACGGATGGATGATTGAGTCCGGAGGCGACGGCACAGGATATTTCAGGAAACCCCGTATGTTCGACATGCCCGTCGTCAACCTCGGAGCCGCGAGGGGCCAGACGTTCTGCATATACAAGAACACGTCCGGCAACAGGGATTTCGCACAGGCGATATCCTCAAGGGTCGAAGCCGGCGACACGCTCGTGTTCAAGGGCTGGTACCGTAAGTCGCCCGATTCGGCGTCATCTCCCTCCAAACTGTACCTGAGGATGGAGACGATGAATTCGACCGTATGGCAATATCAGGTCACGACGCCTTCGGATACCGCATGGCATCAGGTGACATGCGAGATACCGGCGCTCACCGCCGCGAATCTGTCAGACGGCAAGCTGATATTCGAGCTCGGCGTGTCCGGCGCGGGCACGGCCGAGTGGTATATGCCGTACCTGACCAAGGCCGCATCCGCCGCGGAGGTCGAATATGACTGGCAGCCCGCCGTCGAGGACCGCTTCTGGCGCGGATACAGGAATACCCTCGACGGCTGGAAGACCCTGGATAACTGGGCGGCCGGCAAAAACTGGATGACGTCCGGATCCGGATCCAGTATAACAAGGGAGGCCGTCTATGACCTGCCGGGAGTCACGCACTGCTGGAGAATGAAGACGGGTACGACCGGCGACCGTGTCCAGATTTATCGCGAGAATATAAAGTTCCCGAGTCCGTTCCCGTGGAGGGATGTGACATCGGACGGAACTACGACCCGCCAGTATATGTATAATTACTATACACTCGGATTCTGGATTAAGGGATCCATCCCGTCAAGCGGTATCCAGATTATCAAGGTACAGAGAAGCCCGTGGTCGGCTCTGACGGTATTCCCGAGGACGCCGGATCAAGGTAAGACGGTACTTAAAGCCAATGGCGGCGCGGCGAATATCATGGTTCCGGCGAATCTCGCGGATACTGAGGCCATGAATACGGATGTCGCACAGCCGACCGCCGCGTATACGGTATCAGACTGGGTCCGTGTGGCCGTGTCACTGTACTATGCTCCGGATAAACAGGGACAGCTTGCGACCGACCAGACCGTGAACTTCTATATCGGCAAGACCGCCGCTAATAATACAGCAGATGCCGATGCCGATTTCCAGATCGCCGGCATAACATGGAACGACGGCCCAATTGACGGCGGTATGCCGTTCGTATCGACGGATCTTGATCCGCTTTATCAGTACGGACCTCACATATACTATGATGTATAAAAGAATCCCGGAACTTCGGTTCCGGGATTTTTTTACGGTTTTTCCTCATACAGCGGATGACTGCCATCCCTGAGGAGCTGTTGATATTTTCCGTTCTCATCGAATCTCGCGAGTCCTATCTGTCCGGACTCATGTTTGTACGGCCGCAGGTCATACAGCAGGGTGCCGTCATGTTTCCTGATCTTCACATAATACAGCCAGCCTCCGAAATAATAGGATGACGTCTTCGCGAACAGGCTGTATGTCGCAGGGTTCGATGCAGGCGTGCATTCGACAGAACCTCCGTCCTTGCCGTCATGCCATGCCTTGAGTATGCCGTTGTATGATTCGATACGGATTTCATGCGGGACCTTGGAGTCAAGCGGCGTATATATGGTGATATCCTTGTTTGTATTACCGCTGTCCTTAAGATCTGAACGGACCGTATGGGTGCTGTTATAGTTATAGATTACCCATCTGAATATGCTTGATGCCGAGTTATTCCATCCGCCTGAGTACTCAAGTAGCATCTGATTAGTCGTATGATCCTCAATCGCGAACTTGATATCAATAATGACATCGGCCGGATCGAATGTCAGATCGAACGCCGTCGAATATGCGGCTTTCGGGACATATACATACGGCAGTATTCTGTCATCCTCCGTAACGTCGACCACGGGCCTGTATCCGTACAAATCGTTTGCATTCGTATTATACCGGAAACCTACACTGAATACCGCATTCTCATATGACCTGTAGTTATTGATAATCTGCGCGGTATGCGGCAAATACAATGTTTCCCTATATGACTGATTATATGCGTGACTGGCACAGTTATATGCAGCCTCCTTATGATTCTGCGTTGAATCACCGTTATCGGTACCTGAGCCGGGCTCATTCGTTTTATCCGTGATACAGAGTCCCATTCTTGTCGAATTGAACGAGTATGCCGCATTATAGCCGCCGAGGACCTTATTATACTGTGTCCTGGTAAAATAGACGTTCATCATCGCGGTCTCGTCGAGCGGATACGCGTATCCGTCGTCATCAAGCGTCTCACGCTTCCTGTATTCATGGATAACGGACGTATCCGTCTGATAACGCGCAAGCGGATTGTCGTCCTTGACAGGCAGCAGTTCAAGCCCGAACCATTTCTGACGGCCGTTGGATCTGTTCGACGATATCGTCACGGTCGTCAAATCCGAATACCATGAATCAGGCTCGTCGTCAGGCAGATCGATGCCGTCTACCGTATGTGCGGAGAAATATTTCTTCCATGACCTGGCGCCTGTAAGCCATTCCGGGGAACATGAGGGATTCTCGATATACAGGAACATGCCGAGCGAATTCGTAATGACCCGGTTATTCCTCGTCTCCAGATATTCGGGTACGGTACCGATTCCCGGGAAGCTGTCGCCGTAGAGCACGCCGAGGCCGCCCCTTGATATGACATGCTGCGACGCCGCTATATCGGCAAGTCCCGAGGGCTTCATGGCGGCCCAGTCCGTACTGATACCGGTCAGTGTCTCGCTCGAGTTGTAATACTGGAAATCCGACGATGATGCTATTATCCATGAGGCGTCGCTCTGACTTGCGCCTCCGAAACTGTAGATATTCGCATTATCCATAATCTGATAATGCTTCTGTGTGCCAAAGTATGCGGTGAACAGCGCCCCGAGCACGGTATATTCCCAGACAGAGAAATTGCATGAGAATACCGGATGCGGATAACGACCGTATCTTGATCTGACATTCCATTGCTTGCTCCATTTCCTGGCGCCTCTGCAGCACAGCATCGGCGTCTGATAAATGACTTTCGCGGCATCTCCGGATACCTGCCATGTCATATACTGTGCATAAGTATAACCTGCGTCAATCGCCTGTGTTCCTGTATACAGGGATCCGTCGTCGGGACAGACCCGTCTCTGCAGATTCGACCAGTTAATGCCTGTCGTCTGGTCGGCATAGGACTTCATCGTATTGGGATCATTGCCGATTGTGTCCCAGTCATGCATCGCGACATAGCGTCCGATAAGCCTTCTCTTGACCGGAATGAAGTTGCCGGACGAATCCTCGTTACAGAACCACGGCGTCATGCCCGGCGGACACTCGGGCGCCGTCGAAATCCAGACCTCGGATATGCCGGCCTCATAGTCGTCGATAAGCGCCGCCCAGCAGTTCTTGATCATCGACATCTGCCACCAGCCGCGGCCGATACCGTCAGTCATCGTATTATGGGACGGCGCACCGGACTTCAGCTTCGACAGGTCGTCTCGCTTGAGCATGTCGATTGCCGGGACGCCGACGGAGAATGACGGCCACTTGCCTTTTGATATACTGACGGACGAGTCGGCAATCGACGATACCTTGACCTCACACGGCTCGGACGCCGTCTCGCAGAATCTGCGGAGCTCCTCGAGCGCGGATTCGGGACCGAGGAACTCCGCCTCGCGGTATTCGTCATCGTCATGGTACGTACGTATGCCGACACAGTTCGCCTGCCACATGCCGCGGTAGCGCTTGGCTATCTCGAGCGAGTCGAACCAGTACAGACGGTTACATTCATTGTTCATACTAAAACCGTTGATACGGAGTATCTTGTACCATCCGTCCTGATCCTGGAACATCGAGCCCGCGGCCTCCTTTGAGATCCTGATGCCCGGCATATTATTGTATTCGTCAATCGTCGGTATGCCGGACGTCGACGGGTCGACGGCATCGAGCCTGTCCATATATGACTGGATGCGGGCCTTCATCGCCGCATACTCCTGTGTCTGTGTGATGGAGGTGCCTGCCGCGGACGCGTCGACGCCCGCCCAGCTCGTCCTGAATACGCTCGCGTCGCCGGAACGCTCGTGTGATATAGGTGAGAATGACATTATCTTGATATCCTGTTATTTTATGACACGGGGTCCTGTCTTGAACGAGCCCGTTCCCTTATTGCCGTGCAGCTTGCCGGTCACCTTATTGTACATATAGCCGACACCGTCCCTGGAGACCGGTATGAAGTCACCCTTCCGGCCGTTCTCACCGAACCTGACATAGTAGATACGGCCGGCCTGTTTCATTGTAGCGGTTCCGTTTTGATTGATACAGAACAGATATATGCTCTGAGGCTGGGTAATATCGGTATACTGAGTAACAGTCTTGGCAGTTCTATTGACTGTTACCGTCTGTTTGCCGTTGTATGTAACACAGTTAAGCCTGTCAGGATAGAATCCGAGACCGGTCTTTCTTCCGCCTGATGCTCCTACAGATACCATACCGCCCTGGCAGTTACCGATTTGTAATTCCTGTATGCCTTCAGATTTTCCGGCACCGAGTACATTACCGAATCCCGGGCTTACCGATGAATCGTTCTTGAACACACAGTCGAACGCCAGCCTGCCTTCATTCGACACCTCGGTGTCTATCCACTGGTTGCCGTCGCTCTCCAGGTATTCGACCTCATAGTCATACGGCAGATCCTCCTCCGTGATGCAGTCAAGCGTGCAGAACGCTGAGGCGGAGCCGCCGTTGACCGATACGTTCCTGGTCTCGGCGAGCCTTGAGCTCCACGGACATATTATCGGGGTTGATTTCAGGAATCCCGATCCCAGTGATATCAGGCCCCAGTGATAGAATGACGTATATTCCATATCCTCCGAGAACCATGAATGAGTCGTCCTGCCGTTCGCCACGCCGAACGACGCCTGCCAGTCGAACTTACTGATCTGGTTACGTGTCCACTCTGCCGGTTCCCCCGCCAGTCCCGCCGGATTCATCCATGAGTCGACGAACAGCGTCGGCCATCCCCACGCGTTCATATCGGCCGTTGACCGGTTCTGCATTTCACCGCTTGCATTGTAGAGGCTCTTGCCGGTCTTCAGCCTGAATTCGCGTCCGTAGCTGCTGTCCGGTTCCCACATGGATCTGGAATTCGCGATGTTCGCCGGGATTATCATGTTCGCCGGGACCTCTGAATACGTACCGAATTCCTGTGCGGCCATGCAGTTCGCGCAGAGTCCCGTCAGGTCGACCTGTATCTCGGATCCGAGTTCCTCTACCCACATGAACAGGCTGACGCCTCCCATGCTTGTATCGGTGCAGGATGACAGGGATCTGTTACAGGATATAAAACTGTCAGTATAGGTATTCTTGATATTATGATTGTATTCCTGGAATCCGAAGTCCCTGATATATCCGATACCGGTGCCTTCCGTATATGTGTCGCCGAGACTTCCATCGACGTTCATACAGCCTTTCCAGTCAGCCTGTCCGAGTTCCCTCATATGCAGGGCGCCACATCCGTGCCAGCCGCCGATTTCACTGTACGCCGCCGTGGTAGACGGCAGGAATCTGTCAAACCTGGGCTCGCCTCCGTAATATGCGGCCTTGATCATGTTGAATACATGGTATTCCCAATATGACATCACATAGAGATTCGCATTGTCGGCCATATCCTTCAGCTGTCCATATGTGAACGTGGCCGGTGAGAACTCAGGCTTGGCGTTGAGCAGATACGAGTTTTCCCAGTTTATCCAGTTATTGTAAAGACCGGCGACATCCATTGAGAAAGACGCGTCAATATCCGTCTTGTATGCCGGATTCCGGATATTGTCCCATGATACGTCGCCTGATATGACGCTGTTCGGCACCATACAGTCATATATAGGTCCGATCGGACCGGATCCCCTCGCTATGTCGACGCCTGAGTATTTCCAGCTGCAGATGCTCGGATATTTGACGTCTTCGCCGTCAGGCGATATGCTCCTGGACTTGGGGGCCCTGACCGAGTACCTTCCGAACAACTTGTACCTGCCTGCCGGTACCCAGTCGCCGTTCTCATCCTGGTTGACGAACCACGGTATCATTCCCGGCGGGCATTCCCTGGACAGTGAGATCCAGAATTCATGCCGTCCGTCCTGATCATACGGCGCGCACCAGATGTTCGGCATCCTGACCATCTGGTAATAGTCGCCCCAGGACGGCGAGTCGGGTGAATAGGCGCTCGATCCTGATGCAGGAAGCGGCCAGGTATCGCCTTTTGCCGGAGCCCACTGGGCCGCGGTGCCCGGTGTAAGGGAAAGTCCGCATATTTCCAGATAGTCGCCTTCTGTATATGCCGTGCCCGGAACACAGTATATCCACAGACTGGCATATGTCGCGGCCGTGGCCGTTGATGTTATCGATACCTGCGTCCATGACGTCGTCGGCGTGAATTCCTGATAGCTGTCGAACAGCGCCGTACCCTGTGCTCTGGCGAGATCGTGTGTCGCATATGTCCTGAGGAAGAGCCTGAACGGTCTATTGCCCCTGCAGTATACCGAGAATGTATATGCCGTATTCGGCTCAATCGGTATGACCTTCATATTAAGTTCGGTATTACCGGTAGTTTCCTCGATATGAAGAACTTTGGTGCAGCCGGGCTGGCCGTTGACGGTATAGAGCGGGTTGTCCGTATTGTCGACGAGTTTCCAGTCCCTGGACGCTTCTGAGATATATGTTGAAGCATATTTGCTCCAGAGGTTGTCGACATACTGTCCGGTCAACACGGATCCTCCCTGTCCCTGACGGTACAGCTTGGGACGGAGCGAGTCCCTGATGACGTTCCATACGGTCCGCGGCGCGACCGCGGTGCCCTCTGTGACATTCAGATCGTTCTTCGACAGATAATGGTGCGTCGACGGATCGGTCAGGTCGACCCTGTGCCTTGAGAACATCGAGGCATCCGGAATTTCCGGTCCTGTCATCAAGGACGGCGGGACGGCCGGAGTATAAAGATAGGTACCGCCGTCGCCACGGGCTACGTCCTTCAGCCTGTATTCGCCGTTATACCATGGACGCAGATCGTACCGGAGCCGCTGTCCGTTCTTCATAACGCCTCCGGCGAGGAAGTTGTAGAGCCTGATAGGATAGTAGTCATATCCGTTGAACAGACATATGCGGGGATTGAAGCCGGGAGATCCCTCTGTCGTCGCATAGTTGAGTACCGGCGTGAACTTCGTCTCATCGTAGTCCCAGCTCGCGGCACCGGCCCATGAATCCGCCTTGATATTCGTCTCCGCCTGCAGTTCGGCGGCCTCGAGCCAGCCCGTATCGCCAGGTACGTAGTTGAAGTCCATACTGTATGCGTTCGCATAGATCTTGGCCGTACGCGCGGATGTTCCCGTGCCTCTTGACATGATTACGATAATGGCGGTCTCCTTTGTTCCGGCGGAAGATTCGCTGTACATACTGATCCTCTTCGATATCCTGACGATCTTCTCAATGCCGCACAGGATGAATCCGACACTGCAGTCCTGCCAACAGTTGGTCTCCAGTGAGACAGGATCCACATCAGGCGGTATGATAAGATATGCACTGAGCGCATAGTCGGCAACTGTCGATTCCGTAATCTTGGCGGAATTATGCATCATGAACAGATTGCTGTTCTTCCACCTGTCCGACTCGGAAGGATCCGACGGTACGGTGAACCTGTCCGTATCGGGATCAGGCAACGGTTTGATGACCATGCATATTTCAGGGCTCGGCGGCACCATGACACTCGTGTCGATATACAACAGTCTCACAGTCTTATATTTGGCCCTGACGTCATCCTGCATCATATGGAGCGGATCGAGCTCCTCACGGTATACCTCACACATCCTCTTCGGCTGTATCCAGTCGACCGGGAAATCATTCGGGCTGCTGATTTTGTCCTTGCGGACCTCGACGGGCTTCGGTGCCGTCTCACACCATCTTATGAATTTCCTGTACGCGGCCCTCGAGCCTCCTATCTCGAACTTCCTTCCCGGGAGCAGGCTGACGTCGGCGCCTTTGAACCTGACGAACTCAGGCACGCCGGGATCATAGTCGAGCATGTCCTCGGTAATCTCGTCCCATCTGAGGCAGAAGCCGGATGCCTCCCATACGGGCCTGTATGCCGCGTCTATGCCGTCGTCCTCGCCGGCGTATACCTTATGCCAGTGGTTGTTCCTCCAGATACGGAACCAGCCGTCCGCGCCCTGCATGTATCCGCCGGACGTACTGCCGTCGGGGATTTCAGCACGGAAATTGTCGAAGTCTATAATGTAACGGTCCGAGATCCATGAATCCAGCGCGGCCTTCTGGGCATTGTACTGCTCAGCGATATACTCGTCGGCGGTCTGCTCATACGAGCCGCCGCCGGGGCGCTCCGATTCAGGATACCTCATGACCGACGAGTCGTTCCAGACCTTCACGGTCCCGCTCTTTGACGTGTGCGATATAGGATTAGGCATATAAAAAATATCCGCGAAATATTTCGCGGATATTTATCAGTCGGCGATATCGAGCGCCAGCCGGACGGTATGTCCGCCGGCACCGAAGTTGACATTCGAATATGACATCATAACCGAGAACATGGAATGCGAGCATCTTGTGTCTTCCACACATTTCCAGAACTGTTGCATAGCTGTTTTCGCATTACCGTCCAGAGCCTCCGGATAATACGATGTCGTCAGGTTTCCGACAGAGTAGTTTCCGGGATATATCCATTTGGTATAGAGCGCCGAGTTGCCGTAACTGCCGGTATAATCCTCGAACAGCATCGGGGCGAATGACGCATCCGCCGGATCGGCCGACGTCATACAGTCTGAATATGCCATCATATCGGCCATGGCGCCGCGTGCGGCAATCCTTATCCAGTTCTCCTTCGGATACATGCGTACAGAGTCCATTCCTCTTGACAGTACCATCTGGACCGGAAGGCCGAGCGGGTCGATATATCCGATTCCTGACGAATATGACGAGCCTGCGGTCCTGTATACAGGTACGTCATCGGCCTTGGGCATGCCTCCTATCTGATTAATGACCTTGGCCCTCTGCCTGTAGTGATCAGGCCTGTAATGGTTGTCATCGGCATTGCTCTGGATGAATTTGATGAAATTCGCCGCATCTGCCGAATACGTATACCTGACCTCGTCCCATACGGTCGGACGGTGTATCAGCGTCGAACCGTCAAGGGGTCCGTCGCCTGCCAGGTCATAGTCCAGCGGATTGAGTATGTCCGGATCCTTATAGTAGTCGAGTACCGGAGACGGTCCCTTATCCCTCAGGAATGACGCGAACGTGTACATGCCGGGCGTGAAGACTCCTCTTGTGGTCACGGGATCCTCCATCCACATGAATACGGACGATCTCGGCACGGCCTCATAACGGTCGACGGAACCGTCATACAGATCATGTGTCTGACAGTACCACGGACATGAGCCGATACCGCTTCCCCACGGGAGGACCGAGCCGTCAAGTGTCAGGTGCCTGTACGCGGCCTCGCTATTGTCTGTCTGGCCGGTCGGCGCCAGATAGTTCTGCGTCGCCCATATACGGTTATCCGGGTTATAGTATTTCTTGACGGATCTCGCGGTATTCCTGAGATCGGTCTTCTCAGGCCTTACGGTCCCGAACCATGCGGCGTGCAGCCATGACCAGACAAGGTGTTCCCACCAGGTCATCGCATAGGTACCGGACGCCTGTGTCGCCCATACGGTACCCCTGAGCACGCCATACGCGCTCGTGGTCCAGGGGGCGTCCCAATACGGGAAATAGTCATATGAGCCTGAAGTCGAGTTATATCCCATAAGGGCCAGCAGACCGCCGTTCTCAGCTGAATTGTTCGCATTGAAGTTGGTGCCGTCGTATCCGTAGTTCCCGGCGACCTGCCATCTCGGCGTGGCACGGTACCTGGCAAGCAGCTTGTAACGGCCTGAATCCTGTGGGAATCCGTCCTCGTCCTCATTGTTGAACCAGGGTATCATGCCCGGCAGCCTGCGGTCGATTGAGAACCAGAACTCGGTCCTGCCGGTATCGGGGTTGACAGTCGGTGCACACCAGATATTGGGCATCCTGACCATCTGCAGCCAGTCATCCGCATCCTGGTCCGTTATCGGGAAATGCGTCGTCGCCCCGGCCTTGTCATGCGGATGATGCTGCTGCATCAGCTTGTGCCGGCCGACTACGCCTGCCGGATTCACGTCGCCGGTCAGCATACATCCGAAACCTGCAAACTGCAGTTCGGGATTCTGACCAGTCCCGGTTATTTTAAGACGGAAATTATTAGCCTTCTTCTTATCGCATGAGTATTTAACCCAGACTGCGAATATTCTCCAGCCGTTCGGAAACTTCTCAGTTTTGCCGAGATTCGCCCATGAAGCTGACAGATTCCCGTAGTCGTCTTCCTCTCCGCTGAATGCCCATCCGGCGGATGCATTGGAAGAACGTACCCAATACCAGAGAATCATATATCCGCCGTATGATGAATCGACCGGAATCCTCGGCGAATATACCGATACGGTTTTATCTCCGGGATTGACACTGAGTATTTTCGTACCGCCGCACGGATGATCCTCGGGATCGATATCGAGTACCTGTACGCATGAATCCGCAGGCCATGCCTCACCGTCGGTGCCGTCGAATCCGACGATAAGCCTGTAGTCCCCGAATCCGGTCTCGCTGCCGTACGGGAATTCGGAACAGACGATTCTCGTATCGGTTCCCCAATACGCCTGATTATAATTATTGACGCCCCAGGGCATGACCGAAATGTCAAGTTCATCCTGATGCGCGAACAGGTTGCCGAGTTCCCTCGGTTCCTCGTCTATCATACGGCCGAAATCGTCCCTGTTGAGCAGGTGTAGATTGTCGTCGTCCGGATGAATCGTATGCCTGGTATACGGGCCGGCGGATGAGTCGACGATTGAGGATCTCCTGACCTCGCACGGCTGCGGCGCGGTCGCGCACCATTCAAAGAACCTCTTCCATCTGCCGGGATCGCCGAGTCTCTTGACGTCGGCCTTGGGCAGCCTGAGGATTTTCTGCGCATGCGGGCTGCCGTAGAACCAGGTGAATCCGGTCCTGTCCGTATCCGGTCCTTCGACACGCTCGACCGTGAATCCTGAGATGCGCATCGCCAGACTGGGATGAGAGCTCTTCATCCTCAGCGTGATTAACCTGACCTGGCTGTTCTTGTCGACGTGCACGACATACTGGCACCAGGTCCACCTGACGGGCAGGTACACATCGCCTGTCAGCGTCTCACTGATCATATCGGCCGATACCGCCTCGGATCCACCAGGTTCAAGTATCCTGCCCCTCTTGACAAACAGAGCGGCCGGCTGATCTTCCGTACAGAATGAATCCCTGTCATAGTCAGACAGTTCGGCGTCGGTGTTCAGGGGAACCCTGTTGTACACCCCGTCATCCGCGACGGCCCTTATCCTGATTACAGGCTCTCCGTCCCTGAAGACGTAATCGGATGCGGCAGAGCTGTCGTACCTGACCCAGAATCCGATACGGAACCAGCCGTTCGTTATTATCATATCGTTATTGGGTATCCCTATATTGGTATAGGTATATTCCAGCGATACGTTGCCGCTCTTCCTGAATGAGCCGTGCTGCGCCAGGAAATACTGCGCGCCGACAGGCGTCGACACGTCGGTATGGGGGGACTCCACGCCATCGGCCAGTGACAGATCGTCTCCGATGAGATTGCCGCATGACGACGAGTCGATGATAATCTCGGTGCCGGACCACTGGGGTATCGGCTCCCAGTCCAGTGCGGAGCCAGGGGCCGGCTTCACATAGAATGACGTGTCATTGAACAGGTTGGTGCCTCCGGTCAGCTCAAGGCCTATCGCGTTGTCGGCCCATATCTGACGGTAGTACAAATCGACCGACGGATCGGTATACGCGAGGATCTTTCTGTTGTCATAGTCATACACCCAGCCGTCATCCCCTACATAATACCGCATTTTCTGACTGTTGACAGTCGAGAATTTCATAAGATCGGCATATGTCTGGGTAAAGACATCGGCGGAAGAGGCGCCTTTCATCTCGCCGTACAGATCCGATCCCTGGAACTTCTCCTTCACCCTGTCGACGGCCTTGCTGAAATTGAGCGCGGACGACGCCCCGGTTATCAGTTTGACGGCCTCGTCCTTGAGACTGCCTGACACATTGACGGCCTTGGGCGACTTCGGCCTGAATATGCCGCCCTGATCCGTGAATATCCTGACCGAGCCGGACTGGGCCTCGCCCGTCCCGTAGAGCATTCCGTTTGAATTATCTGTCATATCGTTCTAAAGTCCTTTTATATACCGGTCACGTCACACGCCGCCATATAGGTGGTACCGGTGCCGCTTGAGTTGTAGTAATTGGCGAACATTATATACGGATTGGAACTGTATACGCCCATATTATGGTTATTGTATGCGGCCCATGAACCGTATCCGACATATCTCCATTCATATTTGGTACCGGTAAAATTTCCCGGATAGTAGTTGACGCCGAAACCCGTATATGCGAATACCGGATCGAACTTGCCGTCGATCGTCATGTTCTTGAAGGCCGTCAGTCCCTGAATGGTATTCCATCCGCCGCCGTATGTACATGCGCCCCAGATATTGACACCCATCCACAGGTTATACGAGTTCGATCCCGCATAATAAATCTGCGTATCATACGGAAGTACGCGGTCATATGTACCGTTCTTGAATATATCTGGAACCCATGCACCGCTTTCGCCCTGATTCGTGTATGTCAGCTGACTGGCCTTATTCGCGGAGAACGTAAGGAATCTCTCACATCTCATGGATTTCCTGGACGGATTGGCATCGCCCTTGGACACGCCGGTAGGGGTTCCGTCCGGATTCGAATATATCCTCAGTTTCGCGGTCACGCCGTTGGTATTGTAGAATCCGTATCCCTGCCATGGTGAATTGAAGGTATTGCCGCCGGTATATCCCGTATAATAAGGCATGTCATGGCCGGATTCGACCTGTGTGCCGTAACGTCCCTTTATAATCGGTATTGACGTATCCGGATCATAGGTATTCGCATCCGAGTCATTAGGCTGCATGTAGTTGTTCACGTAATAGTCGCCGACCGTAAAGACCCCCTTGTCCGATCCGAAGTTCTCTATCCACATGAACGCGAACTCCCTGTTGTATCCGAACTTGTCCGATATATTCCAGTAGCTCCTCTCGGACGGCGAATAACTGGAAATCCTCTCGATTTTAGGACCCTGTCCCATACCGGTACCGAACGGATACGCCTTGCCTGACTTGCCTGTGACGCCGGGCCTTGTCGCATAGGCATCGGACAGTCCTGTCGGCCTCCTCTGCACAAGGGCCGTCGAATTGAATCTCGCATCCTGATATGTGAAACCCGGACGCTCCAGATATACATACATCGTCTGCAGGTACGCACTCTCGATAAACCCAAGGCCCATATGCTCCCAGCTGGTCAGTCCGTATACATGGCTGTTCTGGAGGGCATAGTCGGATCCGCACATGCCGGTATTGTTCGCGTTATTGAACGTCACATTGTACGGAGTCAGTCCGGAAGCGCTCGTCACGCCGCGGCGCAGCCATTCGCGTCCCCTGGTCGAATCGAGATTCGGGAATATGGACGGATCCCAGTCGGCGGTCGTATAATGCGCCGCGGTCGACTTGTACCTGGACACGAGCTTGAACTTGCCGGCTGACACGATCTCACCCGAGTCGTCCTCGTTCGCGAACAGCGGTATCATGCCCGGCGGGCATTTCTCGCCGGCATAGGCGCCCGGATGTATCCATATCTCGTTACGGTCGGTCTCCTTGTTCTCATAGCCGCCTATGTACATATTGGGAAGCGCGACCATCTGCAGCCATTCGAACCAGTGACAGGTGCTGAACGGCGATACTGCGGACTGCGCGCTCGACGGACCGGTCACGCCGCATGCGGATGACGTGTTGTAGGTCTCCCAGAAATACCTGGTGACCCTTGAATGCGACGGCACGAGTTTCCGCGACGACGCCTGGGCGGCCGTGTCGTTGTCGTCGGTGGCGAACTTCGTTATCGCCATGCCCTGGATCCTGCGGCCCGATACCATATCGACGAAGTATACCCTCTGCGAGCCCCAGTGGAAATAGGGCCTCAGGTCGGCCAGTACGGTACCGTCCCCGTCCTCGATGATGACATACCAGATCCTGACCATGCCGCCGTCGGTGCCGGCCGTATTGAATCCCTTGCCTATCGTCCATGTATACTCAGACGACGACCAGTCCGCCGTCGGCTCGATGTGTGCAGTCTTGGCAGTCGACATGGTGAGCGACGAGAATCCATACGTGGACACCATTGAATTGGCCACGCCGTCGTCCCTGTAGTCCACGGTCATATACCTGCCGGTGTCGAGATCCCTGACATATCCGTTGCCGAACTCGAGGTTGAGCGGTGAATGGAGCCCGCCGAACTTATAGTATCCTATCCTGAACGCGGGAAGGCCCTCGTATGCCCACCATCCGGCCGCGCCCGCGGTCATGTCGATGTGCATGACGGCCCTGTGTCCCGGATACATGCACTGTATCAGGGATCCGGTAACGGACGCCTGTACGTTCGCGGACGCCGAGCACTGGAACCTGATCTTTATCCTGTGCCTGGAGCTGACCGTGATACCGGTATCGATATAGGCCGAGTTGCTGACGCATGCCCATTCAAGCGGGAAGTCGAAATAGTCCGCCTGACACAGGACGCCGGGATCCTCGGTCGTCACCAGCGGCGTACCGGACTTCCAGGTGACCGTCGGCCTGTAAAGGAAGAAACTCGACTGCGTGCCCGTGCCGGGCTTGGACGTGGGGAATCCTGTGGCCGTCCTCGAACTGGGAAGGTTTCCGTCCGTTGCCCATGTCAGTCCGGGCATGAGCTCGCCCATCGAGCTGTCGACATAGGCCCAGGCCATCGACACGGAATCGACCGTATCGGGATCGACCCATCCGAGGTTGTTCCTCCAGAGCCAGTGGAAATTGGCATTGTCGTTGACGTCGACGATATGACGCGCGTATTTTTCCACCGGGGCCTCTCTGGTATCGGTCACCGCCGGATCCTCGGTTCTCGGGGTGAAGAACGTGCCGGTCGGATGAGACGAATCACCCGACGTCACATATACGGTCGTCCTGGAGAAATTGACATCCTCGAACGTGTTCCTGACATATTCCCACATGCCCTCGGACTTATGGTGCCTTGACGCACGTGCGCCTGCGGCCGTAATGCAGTAGCCGCTGTCATCGACCCGGCATCCGTAGTTCTGCGCGGCCACGCCGATATCTGAGATATTCCACCTGGCCGGCATCCACCTGCGTATCTCGCGGCCGTTCCTGGTTACCGAGACATATGCGATATCGACCGGTACATTATGCCCGCAGTAGGAATCGCCGGATGAGCCTCCGCCGTAGCCGCTTCCGAACATGAACGCGCCTGTCGACGCCTGATTGGAATTCGAAGACGAGAATGTATTATAATAATAACCGCGGTATGAATCGGTCACTGCCGTATTCTCAATCGGATATATCGTATTCGTATTCAGGTCATACAGGCAGTCGTAGTCGGATGCCGAGGATCCGAGGTATATGGCGGCATACAGCCATCCGTTTTTCATGACGGCGGTACCGTTGTATACATAGTCTGCGGTATTAACATTCCATACACTCGTCAGCCTGGTAGTCTTCCAGTACATGTCGAACGTATCGGTCGAACCGCTCCGTAATTTGAACAGCAGGGCGGTTTTGTCCGCCGTGTTATTTCCGACTGTATAGAATGTCGGCGGCATATCCTCGAGATTGTTGCTGTATGCGGTACCGAGCTGAGGGGCGAACAGGGGCATTATGAACCTGTCCGTGGCGGATATCGTATCAAGGTCATCCCATCCGGGACACGTCATCGGATCGGCGTCATCGGCCTCCTGCAGCGCAAGGCCGCATATCAGGACGTCATTGCCCGGCGCGGCCTCGCCCGGATTCCAGTATCCGTACGCGGCGCTTACCGTTGCGCCGGCGGCCGAGTTCGGCCCGTATATGCCGGAATAGCTCCTGTGCGAATAGTTGATGATGACGCTGGACAGGCCCTTGAATCCGATCCACACACGCCTCCATTCAGGGCCGGCCTTCCATGCCTTTACGGCGGCCACGCTGTTATCGGCGGGATTGATTACCGATATGACGCAGTATCCGTCAGATTCCTGGTATTTCCTGATCCATGCGCTCGCATAGTACGTCTTCTCGGAATCAAGGCCGTCCTTTGCCGTGAATATGCCGTCGAATCCGTTCCATGTATAACTACCCGTCGACGGCGTCGACAGCAATGCGTATTTCGGACAGCCTATCGCCGGCGTGGGATCCGCGTAATTGTAAACTGAAAATTCGCGGTGTGTCGACTTTGACAGTCCCGATGTGTCTATGGAACAGGTAACACACGGCGCACAGACCTGCAGATAGCCGGTATCGGTGCCGCTGGATGATGAACCGTCCTTGCCGTATACGACCCATACGAAATGGGATCCTGCCGGGACGGATATATTGACATCATACCATGTCGTATCAGAAGACAGGCCTTTATTCGTATACAGGACCGAATCGTATGACGGCTGCCAGCTGAGGGTATCAAGCGTCTTGTCGACATCGAGGACGACTACATAGTCCCAGTTCGACTCTGAATAGTTACGGACCTTTATGGGAACCGTCATATCCGACGCCGCATAGAACATCAGCATCATCGCGCACATTCCGTTATCGGATATCGGAGTGGATCTGAAGAATGACGATAAATTGTCACTTGCCAACGGTGTCGGGAATCCCACATCCTGCGGGGATACGCGCTCCCAGCCGCCGGTTACGCTGTTATTGGTTCCGAAGCTGTCGCCGTAGGCAGAGACGAGATCGGAATAATTGACGCATCCGGCTGTATATGAATACAGACTGCCGTAATCATGATCGACGGATCCGGGAAAATACATCGTATCCGTCATTATGTCCACGAATCCGATCCTGCCGTCTGATTTTCTGCGGCACGGCCTGAGCGACATGACAAGTTCGCCGTTGTGGTATGCGTCGAACCAGTACCATTTACCGGATTCGAAATATACCGGACTGTTTGACGCCGAGCCTGTCGTGGATCCGAGCGATGTCGTAGTTCCGTTGATTGTACAGCTTCCGTTCTGCAGGTCGAACACATAGCTTGTACCGGCAGAGAACGTACCGGATGCCTTGGCGCCTCCTTCGCCCGCCTTGTTATACGCGCAGAGAAACAGCTGATCCGCCGAAGAGCTGTAACGGATGATTCGATAGGTATTGTAGCCCTCGCCCGAATATGACCTGAACAGTCCCTGCCAGGCGCTTGACGTCCATGTCGAAGGAATCTCGAACTCGCCGCAGAATCTCCAGTTGGCATCGGACGGTACCAGATCGCTGATGGTTATACGCTGCGCATTGTCATAATAGGTATAGGAACCGTTCATATTGATTCCTATATAAGAGACTATATCATAGGCCTTCTCGTCAAGATCGCGGAAAACAGACGCCCCGACTTCCGTACCCGTCACATCCTCATATGTAAATCTGTCCTGTTCATAAAAGGTCCTCAGTCCGAGTATGTTATTGTTATTGCTCGGATTGTAGATACTTCTGATTTCCGCATTGTTATAGGTATCCTGTATGAACACGCCGCCCTTGTCAGGCGCGGTGTCGGTCGATGCGTTCTTGACATATACGAACTTGAACCACATAGCGGCGCCTGCGGATATCACACGGACGTGCTGCTGCCATGTGGCATTATTGTTACGGTATGTGCTGCTGGTCGCTGAACCGGTCCATGACGTCCCGTCGGTACTGTACTGGTAATAGGTATAATCGTACGATGCCTGACAACGCGGAGCCAGCCAGAAATAGAAGGATCTGCCTGAGAATATCGTATTATTGACCACCTTAATGATCATCTCCGCCGTGGAGCTCGCCACGCCGGTATTCGAATACGACTCGAACGCCCTGTATCCGCCGTATGTCTGATTCACGGTATTCCAGACAATGATACCGTCCGTATTCTCCTTCCAGCCGCCGATATTCTCGACAGTGACCGTGAACGGCCTGATGGAATCCGGATTAGGCGCCGTGTTCCTTATTTCTGTATTGAATGTCACGCCCTCGGGCGTCAGATTCGGTTTCGGATACCTGGGCCTGAACTTGATATTGATGCGGTCGCCGTTCTGGACCTTGAAGTCGGGCCTGACGGCGTTGACGCCCTCGAAGCGCAGGCAGTCGAGCTTGACGAACTTGTCGGGGAAGTTCGTCGACTCGATGCCGCCGATCCTGACCTCACACGGACGGGGCTCGCGCTCGACAACGTCGAGGAACCTCTCATAGGCCGACATATCGCCCGTGATGGACACGTCGAGACGGTCGGGGATTCCCTTGTTCTTCGTCAAGGCGGGCCATGACATGCAGAACGCGCCGGACCTGCGCCATCCGGCGCGGTATATCTCATCGATGGCGGGGTTCTCGCCGTACCTGACCTTGATCCACGTGTCGCCCTTCGGACTGAGCCTGTAGTACCAGCCGTCCTGACCGAGCGTATAGTCCACGTCACTGATTTTGCTGCGGTCCTCGAGATACCTCGCCCTGCCGACATAGTCCTCCGTGACGGAATCGCTCAGATCCCGCACCATATTCAGGAGCTCGCCCGATTCATGCAATGCCCTGGCCTTCGACTGTATAAGCGCGGTCGACTCGGAAAGTCCGGTTATTCCGTACTGGAACACCGTCACGTTGCCCGACGCCTTGCGGCCGTTCATATTGGATACTGCCATCTTTAAAAGTCCATTCCTTGGTTACCGTATATCTATCGGCCTGTTCAGAGTTCACGGAAATCCCCGTACCGGCCGCTGTGGAACGCGGTCGCCTTGCCGATATACGTCAGATTCGGCGAGTTCGATCCCGAATAGACGCCGAACGCCCTGTCGAAGAACGAGCACTGGCCTGTTGAATACCTGCCGGCGTATCCGCCCGCCGCGACGAATCCGCCGTTGCCGGCATTACTGTTGTTCCACATCTTGTCATTTTCCAGGTATCCGTCGGGGAAGACCGTCAAATGGCCGAATCTCGACCGTCCCGTACCCTCGTGCATACTGAGGACATTTCCGTACATGTCGACGTCCGTAATCATGAAGTTCCTGGGCTCCGGCGAGCCGATTGACATATCGACGGACGGATCTATGAATCTGCCGGCCCTTTCATGACAGGACACGTCCCTCTCCGTCGTCTGGAAATAATCGGTAATGACCTTATAGTCCGGCGACCACTTCGCATTGAGGCACTTCATCGTGCCGCCTGCCGGATTCTCAAGCCACAGGAACACGAACGGGACACCGTCGTCGGTCCTCGCGCCCGTCGGGTCATAGCCGGATTTCTCGGTCCTCGTCCTCCTCCATTCCTTCGGGCCGAGCGTGCCCATGCCGTGCCCTTCCGTCTCTCCTATCGTGAACCATATATCGTTTCCGGCCTTCTCGTTGAACGTATAGTTCTTCCAGAATACATTCGGGGCCTTTGATACTATGCACGACTGCGCGGCGGTGTCCGTCTGTCCCTGCATCCACCTCGCCGACGACATACAGTCGTACGTATATTCGGTGCACAGGCCGGTGCTGATGTCCGGCGTGCCCCAGTACGCGGTCCAGATCCATCCGAGGGCCGTGTATTCCCAGTTGTTCAGCCTCGGCACCTCATAGTCGCCGGCGGTTGCGCTGCATGGGAAAACGGTATCGTTCTCAAGCGTCTGGGCCGTGGCGGTATCGTTGCACAGCCACTGGCGGTCCGTGTCGGATACGGACTGGTAGCCCGAGCCCGATCTCATTCCGGACATTACCTTATAGGGCGACAGCGTGCTTACGTCATAGCCGCTGCGTACCTTGTGGAACGGCGCGGCGTACCTGGTCAGCAGCATGGAATCCGACGCCGGTATATACGAGCCCGTGTCGTCATTCCATGACGCGAACCACGGCATCATGCCCGGCAGCCAGGAATTCCTTGACGGATTCTCGCCGCCTCCCGAGATCCATATCTCATGTATGCCGTTCCTGCCGGGATACCAGCCGAAGAACAGGTTGGAGATCCTGACGCCCTGCACCCATGTCCTGTATCCGTCGGTCCTGGGCCTCCTGTCTCCTCCGTTCTCCGCCCAGACACGCGCCATGTCATGGACCATGTTCCAGTCGCGCTCGTTGACAGGCTGCTCGGCGTCGCCGAACCTGCGCCATATCGCGGTATCCGGCTCATTCTGCTGCGAATAGAGCGTATTGTAGAGCTGCGTCGCCCCCGTGATCTTCGGCAGGATGCCGTTCGCCCTGTCGTATTCTATGCTTATGACAGGTCCGGCAGTCACACCGGTCGTACCGCTGAACTGTACAAGGCTGTTACGGGCCCTGTCGAGGAATCCGAATGCCGTGCCGAGACGATCCTTGACCGGGATAAGGTCGCAGATGAGCTTGTCGTCCCTGTATATACGGACGCCGTAAATCCTGTATGAATGATAGCCGCGCTTAAAGTCGCGCTCATCACCGATCCTGTAGTCATACTGAGAACGGAATCCGGTCAGGGCGACAGCCCCGTTATCCGGGTTCTTCCTTGTAATGACGTCATTCTCAGGCCATGACCTCATATCCGTCGGCTGAGTCTCCCATCTGCGGTCTTTCTTGACCAGACGAGCCCTGGGACTGCCGTTGTTCGGATCCTGATAGGCTATCAGCCTGCACCTTTCACCGCGCATCAGTATAGGCCAGTAGACCTTGCTGTAGTAACGGCCGCCCTGTTGGTATCCCTTGCCGTAGTCGAGTGCGGACTGTCCGTCGTTCTGCTGGTATATGCCGAACCTGTCAGGCTCGTCATTCGAGTATCCGACAATATAGAACCAGTTGACCGCCGTGCCCGTCCTGGCGGCCCCGTTCGCATATTCAGGATCGCCTGAGTTCGGGACCCATCTGCCGGGGAACGAGCCGGGACCCCACTTGGCATGCTCCGTCGCGTTATAGAGCTCGAGTTTCGGACCGGCGAAGAACATGACGCCCTTGCCGGACGGGGCCATCAGCGGCGGCATGCACGTCGCCGTGACGTTCGCGTTCACGTTGAAGTATCCGGTCTTCGGACATTTGAGGTACAGCCTCGTCGAGTCCGTCCTCGCGATGAACCTGATCCAGTAGCGCTTCCATTCGGACGTCACGGGGAACGTCCTGTAGATATAGCCAGCGCCGTCCGCCGTGGCGTCGCCTGAGCCGTACATAAGGCATGCGGCCATCGTCTCGCCGGGATCCGCGTCCGCCCTGGCCCATACGCTCCAGACATACTCACTGCCGACCGTCAGTCCCGATGCCGACGAATAGCCGACTTCGTAGTCGCCGTTCGAGAACGTGTTCGAGCTGCCGGCCTTCCATATCCTGAGATTGCTCCATGAAACCGTGCCCGTGGCGTTCGAGTATATCGACATATGGAATACCGACGACGTCATGTTCGACAGGATATACGGAGTAATCTTCAGTTCGGCCCTGTATGTACCGGATTTCCTGCTGGCGGAATCGATCATCAGCAGCGGCGTCTCAGGACAGCACGGGTGTCCGACGGGATGATGGTCGTTCTGCCATCCGAACCATATGAACTGATTGGAATCCGTCGCACCGGTCCAGTTCGTCAGCGTCCAGTCGAACTCGATTACGGCCGTATCGCCGACGCTGAACAGCGTATTCGCCGCGGCCGTGAGATTCGACATCGTGATATTGGCGGCGTTGCCGGTACCGGTCTTCGCATATGATCCGGATGTCGATGAATTGAGGAGATCGCCGTGATAGTCGAACCTGAAGCAGTTCGTCAGGTAAAGCTCAGGGGACTCTCCGTACGGAATGGGCACTATGGTACGGCCGGCGACCGACGACGACGTCGCCTGATACCAGCCGTTCGCCCATCCGCCCGACAGGTTGGAATAGCCGATGAGGTTCGGATGGTTGATGGCCGCCATGTTCGTCTGCATGACGTCGACCTCGACACGGTCGCCCTGCTCGCACTTGATGCCGGTGTTGCAGCTCGAGTAGCCGTCGGTCTCGATATACTCGACGGCCGTCCATGACGGGTCGTATACGAACGTACGGCCCCTCGCCGAGAATTCCGCGCTCTTCTTCGGCGACCTGGGGTTGTTCATCCATTCATACCTGGAAGGCACGGTCCTGTCGATGAACCTGACCTGATCGACGCCGAACTCGGCGGCGACCGTCGGGCCGACGACCGTATAGTCGTCTGTCGACAATATGGCGGCCTTGTAGAAATCGGTAGGCTGGAACTCGGACGGCCTGCCGCCGATGCACTCCTCGAACTGCAGGCCGCATATATAGACATTGCACGGTCCCGGTATATTGACCGCATGCAGATCCTCCGTATAGTCGCAGCCGCCGATGAGCCTGTATCCGCTCGTTGAATTGACGGCGCCCGGCGCCCCGTAGTTAAAGAAGCCGAACTCAATCGTATAGTTGGTATATGAATTGTAATACTGCTCCTTGGGCTTGGTGAACCTGTATGACGCATTTATGGAAGTGTCGTGCTCACTGCCCTGCGGCGTCATCATCCTGAGCTGCACCCTCTTCCACTCGCGTCCGACGGTCTCCCATTTCATGATATGATGGCCTGACACCGTACTTGACAGGAATCCCATATAGAACGGGAAGTCGTCGATATCCGCCCTGACATACGCCGAGAACATGTAAGGCCTGCCCTGCTGCATATTGTTGAAGGCCTTGTATATCGCCGCGTACTTGCCCGCGGCGGTGACGGCCGCCGGGAAATTGACGCGGATGACATCGCCCGCGACATTGGATCCGGCGGGACCCGACATGTCGGTCAGCATGCTGAATGTCGCACTGCAGTTAGTGTCGGTCCTGTCATAGAAGGTCCTGGTAGTGCCGATTTTCCAGAGATTCTTCTTGTATTTGCCTCTGACGTCGTGATGATTGGTCCTGACCCTTGACACCGTCCAGATATAAGGCCTGTGCTCGTTCCATACAGCAAGTCCGTCGCCGCGCAGATGGGTCGCGTGATACTGCCCGGCAATGACGTTGTAGAGGCTCTCGGCGGTCCATCCCCTTTTGTCCCAGAAATAGGGCAGGCGCTTGTTTGTATCGATATAATTATTAAGATTCGGGAATGCCCCATACAGATCATCGCAGTCCGAACGGTTCAGCAGCATGATATTACGGACTTCGACTATCTCACCGACCGTACAGCCGGGCACCTCTATATCGATGAATCCGTTATTGTTTCCGGATGATCCGGTCGAATATGTGCTGTTTGAACTGAGGCCGTAAGCCGCGAAATTCGTCCAGACCCCCGCCTGACAGGTTTTACTGTCGGCTTTATAGTCGGTTATCTCCAGGGTGACCGTACAGTCTCTCTGGGTCCTGATCTGTGCCTGTATAATCCAGGGACCGGTCGGGCTGGATGTCGTCGAGAATCCTATATTATTGATTCTTGCCGTTATCTGTCCGGCGGTCGTGCATTTGGCCGTAAGGCCGTACAGGCCGTCCTTGTCAAGCGTTACCGTACAACAGTTTCCCCAGGATGCGACAGAAGGATTGGCGAATACTATATTCTGCGGCAGATTTATATTGGCGGAATCGGCCCCCGGTATCATCGTCACCGGCGGTTTCTGCAGTTCCGAAGGACTGAAATACTTAAATGCCGACTGGTTTACATTGCCGGGCACGCATGACGAGTCCGTTACAAGATACCAGACGGAAGTATCGATGTCCCTGTAGCTTTCATAGTCAATTTTCGTCAAATCGGATTTAGACAGCCTGTGGTATGCGGGGAAGAACGAAGTATCGACGCCCCATTCGGTACCGCCGAAGCCGCTGTATCCGCCCATTTCGAAATACATCAGACGGCCGGTCACCCTGTTGACCAGGATATTTACAATCGTTGAGTTATAATTGACATCGTCTTCCCAGATTTCACCTGTCAGACGTCCGTTCTCAATGAACCTGACCGGCGTGGAGACATGCATATTGATATAATCACCGTCCATGACAGGACTGAGCATCGAATAGCACGAATCGGACTTCCAGCCGTCTACGGGATCCTTCCGGGCGATTACGGTACCGGACGTCAGGTTCTTGATATATATGTTTCCGAACTCAAGCTCGCACGAATTGGCCGTCGCGGGCACTGTGACGTCGGCGGTAAGCGTATGATCCGTATCATCGTCGCCGAATACATAGTTGACCTGAAGGGACGTATTGCTAAGCTTCCTGATCTCTATCGAGAATACATGGCCGGGTCCGTCGCCGGCAATCTTGTCATTGAACCAGATGAACTTCTGCGGGGTCGGGCTTGCAGACGACCCGATATTGGAAATCATGAATCTGATTATGACGTCGCTCGACGCCCTGACATCCGTCATTACGGCAGCCGGCATATAGCTGAAGCTCCTGACCTGTATGGTCTGATTCTTCGACATTATCACCGAGCCGATGGAGCCGAGCCTGAACTCGCAGGGTTCCGGACCGGACTCCACCCATCTCCTGAACGAATTGAGCGCCTCCGGACGTCCGTCATATGTTATGCCTCCGTCCGGATTGTTTCCGTCCCATCTTATGCAGAACGCATCCTGTTCCCATACAGACCTGTAGTAGTCGTCGATAACGGGATCCTCGCCGCCCATGACGCGTATCCACTTGTCCGCCGAGGCGTCCCAACGGTTGTACCATCCGGCTCCGTCTATCCTGTAGCCGATACCCTCGATCTTCGAGCCGCTCGTCATGTTATAGAGCTGCCTGGTGACATACGTATCACCGATGGAGACGCCGAGGGACTGTATCGACGACTTCAGATCCTCACGGAGGAACGCGAGCGCCTGGGCCGACTGCACGTCAGGATCCTCCGGCGTGCCGCCGAAGTCGCCGGACTGGCTGAATACCCTGACGGTCCTGTCAGTCCTGGAGGCGAGCCGGGCGCCTGAGTTGCCGTAGAGGACGCGGGGTCCCTGGTTGTTGACGGAAAATCCCATATAACTTGAAAATAAAACGATTCTTTCTGTACCGCATATCTATTTCAGCCCCTGAAACCGCCGTCCCTTCCCCGATAAATAACGGGTATAATATATTAACGGAACCTTCCGCAAAAACATATGGCCAAATATCTTCAGGAGATTTTCTACACCGGTCTCGGTTCGATGAACGCCGCCTCCACTTCCGGAAACGGCAATATCGTGTTCAACGGACGCGATCACGAGATCTATATACAGGGCGACACCTTCAAGGGAACCGATACGACCTATTCGGCCGGCGGCGGCCTTGTACAGACCGGTACTGAGTTCTCCCATAAGGCCGGCAACGGCGTCGCGCAGTCGACATGGTACAACAGGGTACAGGTCGACCAGTGGGGCCATGTCGTATCGGCCGATACCAACGACGAGGACACACACTGGACATCCTATATGTATGCCGGCTCGAACACGGGCGCGGCGAACCAGGATGCGGCGTCCAATCCGTACCTGAAGCTGTTCGAGAACGGCGAGCTCAGGTCGCTCATCAGGCTCGTCGGCGGCTCCGGTATCGGAATCAGCTCCGATACGAACGGAAACGTAACGTTCGTCAATACGCTGACCGATACATGGCGCCCGATCATCGTCGGCGGCAATACAATACTCGACAGCTCGTCCGGCGGCTCTGCCCTGACGCTCAAGGCCGGCGAGAACGTCCAGCTTGCGGCCAATGGCGCGGAGGTGACCATTTCGGCGACGGATACGGTCTATACGCTCCCGCACGCCACCACTGACGCGCTCGGCGGCGTCAAGCTCGGCTACCAGCAGACCAATAAGAACTATCCGCTGCTCCTTGATGCGAACGACAAGGCTTACGTGACGGTCGACTGGACCGATACCGATACCTGGCGTCCGGTCACGGTCAACGGAACCAATATACCGGCAGGTCAGGGACTCGTGCTCGTCCCGGGCAGCAATATCAGCATGTCCGTCAACGGCTCTACGTATGAGGTGACCGTCAATAATACCTATACGTATACCCTGCCGGCGGCGACCAGCGCGGCGCTCGGCGGCTTCAAGACCGGTTTCCCGGTCAATGACGCGGCCCGCAACTATCCGGTCGCGCTGAACACGAGCAACCAGGCATACGTCAACGTGCCCTGGTCCGACACGAACACCTGGCGCCCCGTCAAGGTGAACGGAACCGCCGTCGACGCATCCGTCGAGATGAGATGGACCGCGGGCTCGGGCATCCTCATCACGAAATCGGCCGGATCCGGCTATGAGGCGTATGAGATAGCCAACACCTATTCATATACGCTTCCCGTCGCCACGTCCAGCACGCTCGGCGGCGTCATGCTCGGCTACACGACCGATGCGGCCAACAAGAACTATGCGGTCACCAAGGACGCGAGCGGCAACATATACGTCAACGTGCCCTGGGTCAATACCTGGCGTTCCGTATCGGCGGTCAACTCGTCCAATACCGAGGTCACGATCAATTCGGATGTGGCCCTGAAGCTGAAGTCCGGCACGAACATGAACGTATCCGCCAATGCGAACGGCGAGATCACGTTCAACAACACCTATTCATATTCGCTCCCGCTCGCGGCGTCCGGTACACGGGGCGGCATCAGGATCGGCTTCACGACCGACAATGACAGCCGTAAATATGCGGTCGAGCTCGACTCCGAGAAGGCATACGTCAACGTGCCCTGGACCGATACCTGGCGTCCGGTCAGCGTGAAGCAGGGGACCTCTGTGACGGCCGTCGATACGTCCGCGCCGTTCGGTATCAAGGGCGGCGACAACATCAATGTGACGGTCGAGACCGACGGAGGCGTCAAGTATGCGAAGATCTCCGGCACATACGCCTATTCGCTCCCCCATGCCACGTCAGGCGCGCTCGGCGGCATCAAGATAGGATATGATACAAGTGCGGCTGCCCGTAACTACGCGGTGCAGCTTGACACGAACGACAAGGCATACGTCAATGTGCCCTGGGCCGACACCGATACCTGGCGCCCGGTCGTCGTGAAGAACTCCGCCGGTACGGAATACAGCATACAGAAGTCCGCGGATTCATCGCTCAAGCTCATCGCCGGCACCAATATCAACATTACGCCGGTCAATACCTCGAATCTCGGACTGGGATTCACCGTCGACAATACCTATACGCTGCCCGCCGCCACGTCAGGCGCGCTCGGCGGCATCAAGATAGGATTCTCGACGAACGCGGCGAACCGCAACTACGCGGTGCAGCTTTCCAACCAGCAGGCATATGTCAACGTGCCCTGGACCGATACGCACTATACGACCACTCTGGCCGTCGGCGCACAGAGCGCGACCTCATCTTCATCGGTATCCAATCCCTGGCTGACCGTCATCGACAATACGACCGCGAGGACGTCGCTCCAGCTCACAGGCTCGCAGTCCATGTACGTGGACAGCGACGCCGCAGGCAACGTATACTTCAGCATCACCGCGTTCGACTCCGTCGTCAACGGTACACAGGACGGTATCGTACAGTTCACGGGACCGAACACGACCTATACGCTCGACGCCCGTCATACACACTCATTCCAGGATCTGTCGGATATCCCGACAGAGTTCACCCCCGCATCCCATAACCATTCGGCCGAGGACATCGTCGAGGGCAAGCTCGATCCCGCGCGCATCAGGCTCGAGTATGTAGCGAACGGTGTGAACGTCCCTGTCAAGGCAGACTCGACCGGTCTCTATGTCCAGCAGACCGACGCGTTCCCGCATGACATGACGCTCGCCGTCGGCAACAACGACGGTACCATGTCCGGCGCGATCGTGCTGAACCCGTACCTGAAGCTCTTCGACAACAACCAGAGAAAGGGCCTTGTCAGGTTCGTAGGCGACGACGGCGTCTATGTCGAGTCCGGCGCGGACGGCTCCGTCAACCTGTCGGTCGTCGCGGTCAACAACTTCGGCAACGGGACAAGCGACGGCATGCTGAACGCATACGGACCGTATGCGGACTTCCAGCTCGACTTCAGGCACACCCACAGGTTCGCGGACCTCGCCGAGATACCCGCGACGTTCACGCCCGCCGCACATAACCATTCGGCCGCCGAGATTACGTCCGGCATACTGTCGGCCAACAGGCTTCCGCTGAACCATATACAGTCAGGCAACTATTATCCCGTACGCGCGGACCTTGACGGCCAGCTTTACGCAGACGTCAATATCAGCGCGGCGGCCATTTCAGACTCCATTTCGGCATACTCGCTCGATATACTGAATACAGGCGGCTCCAAGCTCTACTCATTCGACGCGCTCGGAGGCATCGGTCAGATCCAGCTCGGCACGAACATGACCGGTAACGCGACATCAGACCGTATCGTCATCAACTCGAGATGGGATCTCGTGTCGACCGCCGGATCCGGCGTCGTTCCCAGCATACCTATCGCGGGTGCGGCAGGTACAGAGATTGCGTCACAGTCCGCTCACTGGGTACTCGCCGCCGAGCCGGGCGGCACCTCACAGTGGATGCTGCTCCCGTCGACCGCGTTCACTCCCGCGGGATGGACCCTGAAGAAAGGCTCGACTACCTGGTCCGTCACATCGGCCAGGACCGTACAGCTCGGCGACGGCCTTACCTTCTCCACATCAGGATCCACCGCGACCCTGTCGCCTGATATGTCGACATTTCCGACCGTCGGTTCCTCTAAGGGTATCGTTCCGGCCGTCACGTCCGCCGGTTCCGCAATCGCGGCAAATACGGAGCTCGTGCTCGTATCGTCCGGCGCCAACCAGACTCCTGTCTGGAAGCCGCTGCCTTCTACGGCGTTCGGCGCGAATCCCGTATCGAACGTACTCTCATTCCAGAACGGTTCCGGTTCCGGCGTCGGTTCGTTCACGGCCAACGGCGACAACTTCACCGTCAAGTTCGCCGGCAGCCTGTCGTCGTCACTTAGCGGAAGCGTCCTGACGGTCACGGGCGCCGCGATACCCGCAACCGTCACGTCAAGTGCGGCAGGTATCGTCCCGAAGATTGCCAAGAGCACGGCTTCATGGAATGAGTCGAACGACTGGGTTCTCGTATCGAATAACGGCGGCACGCCGGCCTGGCGCCCGCTTCCGGCCGGCGCATACAATACGGCGACCGGCGGTATTTCGACGGTATACCCGCTTTCCTTTACATACGGAGGCTCGACCACCAAGTCCTATAATCCCGGTTCGGCCAGCTCCGAGCTGCAGTCCGTCACGTTCGGATCCGGTTTGTCCGGCACGCTGTCCGGCACGGGACTGACCGTCAGCGTCAATATCGGCGATCCCACGTCGTCGGCCAAGGGACTTGTTCCTGCCCTGTCAAAGAACACGACCGCGATGGCCTCGTCCGACTGGTTCCTCGTATCCGCCAACGGAGGCGCTCCTGTCTGGAGACAGATCCCGGCAACCGCGCTCAGCAATACGACATATCAGTTCGCGAACCTGACCGTCAGCGGCAAGAACTCAGGCAATACCGCCGTATCAATGGCCTATACGCCCGGCGGCACGTCCGCCCAGACCGCCAAGACGCTTGAGTTCGACTCGGCCAGTATGACCGTGACGTCCGGCACCAATAAGGTGACCGTCGGCGCCAAGCTCCCCGGCACGGTATCGACGGCTGCCGCAGGACTTGCCCCGCAGCTCCGCAGCTCATCCAATACCACGAAGATTTCCAACGGCATGTACGTGCTGGCACAGAGCGCCACGGGTAATGACGTCAACTGGTACCAGCTTCCCGATACCGCATATACCGGAGGCGGCGGCGCATCGGTCGTCGGAAGGACGCTGACATTCGCGCAGGGCACCAACAGCTATGTCTTCAACCCTGTCGACGGCAACTCCAAGACCATGACAATCGGCGCGGGCCTGGCGCTCGGCAAGACCGGCAACGACGCCTATACGCTCGGAGGCGCGACCGCCACGACATCCGCTATCGGTATGGTACCTGCGACCGTAGCCGTCACATCGTCCACCACGGCGATGACCGCACAGAACAACCAGGCCGTACTCGTATCGAATACGTCCGGTGTTATGTCATGGATGAGGCTGCATGCCAATGCGTTCGCCGATACGAATACCACCTATAAGTTCAATAACATAACCATAGGCGGTACGCTGGCGAACGGTTCCGCGGCCTCTGTAGCATATACGCCTGGTATCGCGTCCAGTGCGACACAGACCCCGTTTACCCTTATGTTCGGCGGCGGCCTTGTCACCTCAATCAGCAATCAGGCCATAACGGTCAACAGCAAATGGGATCAGGTCACGGGTTCGGCGGCAGGCATCGTCCCGCAGATCGCGGGCGGCTCCAAGCTCACCCAGACCGATAATACGGCATGGGTACTCACGGCGACCGGTTCCGATCATTCGACCGTGGGCTGGCGCGCGCTTCCCGACACGGCATGGTCCGCGGCCGGATCAGGCGAGCAGCAGTCCGTCACGTCCGTCGCGTTCAACTTCCTTTCGAACGCGGGCACGACGCTCCTGTCATATGATCCGATTAACGATACACAGGTCAAGTCGCTCAGGTTCGGTCCGAACATCACTACCGGCAGCGTCGGCAGTGACGGCGTACTGACAATCGACTCCGTCTGGCAAAACGTCACGAACTCACAGCCCGGCTATGTCAAGAAGACCGGCGACAGGTCCGGCACCAGGATCACCGATTCATATTATGTACTGGCGCATACGGGCACGAACGAGCCTAACTGGTTCAGGATGCCGTCGAACGCGTTCAGCAACACCACGTACTCGTTCGCGAACCTGACCGTATCCGGCACGAACTCCGGCGGCACCACGAGCTCTGTCGTGTTCACGCCCGGCGGCACCTCCGCCCCGACGGCGAAGACCGTCACGTTCGGCAGCAACATGACCGTAGCGCTCGACTCGAACACCCTGACCGTCAACAGCAGGTGGGATGCCGCGGCATATACGACCGCAGGCTATATTCCCGCGGCCAACACCAGGACCGATACGCGTGTCACGGACTCCTACTATATCCTGGCACAGACCGGCGAAGGTGCCCCGAACTGGCTTAAACTGCCCTCTGACGCGTTCAGCGACACTACGTATACATTCGGTACCCTTACGATGAAGAAGGGCTCTACGAGCCTCGTATTCACTCCGAACAGTACGTCAAGGACGCTTGAGCTCGGCGGCAACATGACCGGCTCCGTCAGCAGCAATACATTTACGATCAATTCCAAGTGGGATTCAGTGTCGTCGAGCGCGGCAGGTATCGTCCCGGCCATCGCGAACGCCGACGGCCTTGCGATTTCCAGCCAGACCGATGACTGGGTTCTCGTATCCGCCGCAGGAGCGGCTCCCGCATGGAAGAGACTGCCTGCGACCGCATTCAACGCGGGCGGCTCCGGCACGGGCGTCGTATCAAGGCTGTACTTCCAGAACAACGGCGGATCGAATATCGACAGCTTTGATCCGTCCGTCACGGCCAACAAGACCCTGAAGGCCGGCTCGAACGTCACTATGACTGCATCGGACAATGTCATTACGATACAGTCTAAGTGGAGCAATGTCGCTGCAAGCGCCGCAGGTATCGTCCCGTCATTCAATACGAAGGGCTCCAAGGCAATCGACTCGTCCACCGCGGACTACGTGCTCACGGTCAACGGATCGACGGTCAACTGGAGGCTTCTCCCGAAGGCCGCGTTCATCGAAACCGCGGGCGGAGGCGCCGGCGATCTCACGGCCGTCCTTACCTACAAGGACGTCAACGGCAGCCTGCAGACCTACAATCCCGCATCCGGTACAGACGTCGACATATCGGCAGGTATCTGGTATGCCAAGAACGCGGGCGACGCGGTTACATGGAACGGCAAGGATCAGTCATGGGTAATCCAGACGCTCAGCGACCTTACGGTATCCCCGACAAGTCAGACAGGCCTCCTGGTCGAGAACGGAACAGGCACCGGCAAGGTGACCGTCCTCCAGAACGGCGCAGGTACCGCGACCGCGTCACAGCTCAAGCTCCGTCAGGACAGCAGCTACCTCGAGTGGCGCAATGCGACAGGCGGCACATGGTCCGCATGGACCAAGATCAAGGCCGGCTATGCGGACAGCGCGGGTTCGTCCGCGTCCGCAAGTCAGCTCAGCGCGAACAGGACCATTACCCTGACAGGCGCCGTGACCGGAAGCGTCACTACGAACCTCAGCGGAAACGTCAGCATCGCGACGTCATACGCGAAGACGCCCGTCAACGTATCCGATACGGCCCTGCAGTCGATGGCAGGACCCCTGCTTGCGACGCTTCTCAAGTCAGGCGCGGCAGGCAGCGCCCATGTCGACGTATCCGCGAATGCCGTACAGGCCTGGAATAACACGTCGACCGCAGCGCTCTACCTCAACCCGAGGGGCGGCGACGTCTATGTCGGATCCAACAAGGTCCTGACGAGCGCCTATGCCCCGACGGCCTTCGCGTCGGGCGTGACCAGGGGCGGTGTGAGGAAGCCTGTCTGGATCAGCTCCGGTACGGTTACCGAGTTCACCGGCAATACAGGCGGCGTGAATCAGCCTGTCTATATCTCAGGCGGCGCACTTACCGCAGGTAATTCATACGTGCCTGCGACAGGCGGTACGTTCTCCGGCGATATTACGGTATTGAACGCCGACGCGACCGCCACAAGGGTCATCGTATCGAATACGACGGCGAATTCCGGCGCACAGCTCTGGATGTGGGCCGGCGCGAACGGAACCGCCAATATCTGGTTCAGCAATCTCGCAGGCGTAACGTCCAAGAGCATCGTAGCCGTCGATGCCGCAGGCAATGCGACATTCAACGGAACCGCGTCCGTCGCGTCTTCGGCGACCACGGCGACCATGGCGACCAAGCTGTCGGCCGGCGCCGGATCGAACACGCAGCCGATCTATATCGCGTCTGACGGAACCCCGACCGCGTCTACTGCGAACGTCGGCGGCAATGCCAATACCCCCGTCAGATTCGTCAACGGAGTAATCACGGCATGCAATTCGTTCGTACCTGTGGGCGGCGGCACATTTACAGGCGGCGTCACCAGTACGAACGTCAACGGATTCACGGTGTCGTCGGCCGCGGCCAACAACGAGCCCAAGTTCAGGCTTGTCGCTCCTGACGGTTCCGTCGGCCTCATCATCGGCGGCAGCTCCAGGAACAAGGGACTGTACGACTACGGCAAGTCCAAGTGGATCGTCTATTCGGACTCCAACGGCAACGTCGTCCTCAACGGTAACGCGACAGGAACGGCGGCCGGTATAGCCGGAGGCGCCGCAGGCAGCCTTCCTTATCAGTCGGCGGCCGGAACGACCGTATTCCTCGCGGCTACGGCGACCAACGGGGCCGTCCTTAAGTACAATACCTCGACGAAGGCCCCGTACTGGGCCACGGACTCCAATACGGTCAATACGGCCGGCGCGACCACGTCGAATGACGCGAGCCTGTGGATAATCGGAGCGAAGACCGCCACGAGCAATACGTCCGAGCAGACCTACAAGGATCCGTCTATCAGTATCAAGGGCGCGAACCTTACGACCGCCGGCACGATTACAGCCGGAACATTCGCAGGTAACCTGTCCGGCAATGCGGCATCCGCGACGACGGCGACGACGGCCTCCAAGCTCGGTACCAATACAGTCGGCGGTACGCGTAAACCGTTCTATCTGGCGGCAGGCGTTCCGACCGCATGGACCGGTAACACCGGCGGCGTCAACCAGCCTGTCTATATCTCAAACGGCGAGCTTGCCGCAGGCAATACCTTCATCCCGACCAGCGGCGGTTACTTCACAGGCACCACAGGTGTCAAGAAGGGCTCTGTCGGAATGGGCATGAACGGCGAGACCGATGGCAGCTTCTGGCTGTTCCATATCTGTCCGCAGTATACGAACGGCAGGCAGATCATCACATGCACGTCAACAGGCACGACGACCTTCACAGGTAATCTGTCCGGCAACGCGACATCCGCGACGACGGCGACCAAGCTCGGAACAGGCACGGTCGGAGGCACCAGGACCCCGTTCTACCTGAACGGCGGCGTACCGACCGCATGGACCGGTAACACCGGCGGCTCCAATACTCCCGTATACGTATCCGGAGGCGCGATAACGGCTGGTAATGAATACGTGCCCAAGACCGGCGGTACGTTCTCCGGCGATATCACGGTGAACAAGGGATCGTCGGATCACTCCCGTGTGACCGTGACCAATTCAGGCGCGAGCGGCGTAGGCACGATGAGCCTCTGGATGTGGGGCGGCACGAACGGACACGGCTGTATGTACTACAGCAATGCAAGCTCCGGCGGCTCCAGGGCCATATTCGACGCCTACGGTACCTCGACCACGTTCTACGGCAACCTGAGCGGAAACGCCGCATCTGCGAGCAAGATCGGCTCAAGCACCGTCGGCGACAACAGGAAGCCCGTCTACCTGAATGCCGGTACTCCGACGGCGTTCAGCGGGAATACCGGCGGCGTCAACCAGCCTGTCTATATCTCAGGCGGTTCGCTGACGGCCGGCAACTCGTTCGTTCCGACCGGAGGCGGTACGTTCACCGGCAACATCTACAACAGCAGCAATGCCAATTATTCGTGGATAGCCGGTACAAACAATGCGAGATTCACCGTCTCTGGCCAGCCTGCAAGTACTGCATCCTATATTCCCGGATTCAGTCAGAGGAGCTATGACGGCTGGTGGACGTTCGGCGTCTATAACGGCAATATCTCCGGCACGGCCGATAACAACATATTCTGGCTGACCTATTGTACGGAGGCGAACCGCGCCGCGAATAACAATGCAACGGGAACCCAGTTCGCATTCGGTACGGACGGTACATTCAGGTGTACAAGGGTTACCGGCAAGGCCGACAGCGCGAAGACCGCGGATTCCGCGGCGACCGCGACGACCGCCGGAGCATGGACGACCGCGAGGACGCTGACCGTGTCCGGCGACGCGTCCGGATCCGTAAGCGTCAAGGGTAATGCGAACATGACGCTGTCGCTGAGCGTCAACAAGCTCGGCGGCATGAGCCTCTGCTCGCCGAATACCTCGATATTCGGCGGCATTCCGTACGTCGGCAATGACGGCGTCATGGAGACCGGCCGCTATATTGACCTGCACTATGACAGTCAGAACACGGATTACTCTCACAGGATACAGACGTCCAATTCGTCCGGTACCTCCAAGTATGTCCTGACGCTGCCGAACGCGTCCGGTACGGTTGCCCTTACAAGCGACATATCAAACGCGACCAACGGTTTCATTACCAAGTCCGGCGACTCGGGCGTCGGCAGGCTGTCGTTCAACTCGAGCATGTACCGTGACAGCAACTATGCGAACGGCGCGCTTCACTTGAACAACGGCGATATCACCGGCATCAACGCGCTTGTGTTCAACGACTATGCCGATGACTGGTCCGAGGGTATCATATTCAGGAGGAGCTCGTCCGGCTTCGACTCGCTGTATGTACAGGACGGAACCGCCAGGATCTACAAGAACGGAACCAGCTATGTCATCCTTGACAGTAACAATGCCGGTTCATATGCCGTTACGAATGCGGCGGCGAGCGGCAACTATCTGAGGATTTACGGTCCGTTCACTAACGGATACAAGGATATCACGGTACCGTATGCGACGAGCGCCAACTACGCGTCAAGCGCAAACTACGCGTCAAGCGCGTCAAGCGCGGGCATTGCGGACTCGCTGACGACCGCGTCCAAGTCCGGCGCCATACCGTCAGCGGGTTCCTCCACAATCGGCTATGTCTACGCGTCAGGCTCGACCGTATACGGCGCCGGCATGCAGATTGTGAACGGCAGCGGCAAAGGCGCGACGATATACGCAAGCTCCGACGGCCTCAGGGTCTACAGCCACAGCACGTCCACGTCGTTCGACTATACGCTCAAGGCGCCTTCATGGAGCAACCTGACCGGTATACCGACGGCCGTACAGACGCTTATAACCAACGGCTATCCGTCTGCCACGACGGTCGATTATACAAAGATCAACCCGACGCTGACGACCACCACCGGAGGATATATTCCGTATACGACCAGTTACGGCAGCAACCAGACCGTATACTGCTCATCGGGTCTTAAGTATGATCCGTCGACCGGCATGACCGTCAACAGGCTGGATGCCGCGACGCTGCTCTATAACGGATCAACCGTCGCCACTCAGACCTATGTTACCGCACGTGATCAGTTCATCAAGCCGGTAACGCGCTCAAGCGGTACTAATTACTATCTTATCGGCGTCGGCGGCTCAAGCGGCGGCTATGTCAAGACCGCATACCAGTCGTCAGACGTGTACTTCGATTACTCATCGTCAGCCGGCGGCGGGCTTAATGCGAATAACGTATGCGTATCCCCGCTCGGAGGCGGCTACTGCAATATCGGCTATGACGGAAACCTGAACTGCTCATTGGCGGCGAACTTCTCCGGTACGACATATTTCACCAATGACGTCTATATCAACAGCAGCAAGAACCTGCGTCTGAACGGAGGCAGCATTTATCTCCGTGACAGTAACGGTTATACGAAAGGATCTATTTCTGCCGACGATGACGGCGTCAATATCAATGACGGACTCTACTGTAACGGTGATCTTGTGATGGATGATTCCGCCACGGCATACTTCGGTGAAGCCGAGTTCAGTGATACGATAAAGGCATATATCCCGTCAAACACCAATACGATGTATGTCGTCGGAACTACCGCACAGCCCGGAAACTCCGGTTATCTCAAGGGACACTCAAGCTTCTACTTCACGAGCTCCGGCGCATATCATACGTCCGACCGCAGGTCCAAGGAGAACATTACAGACGTCCGCGAGGATATCCTCAGGGTACTCGACGGTCCGACCGGCCTGGCGCGCGAGTTCGACCTCAAGGAATCCGGCGAGCATAAGATCGGCTATATAGCGCAGGAAGTCCTCGAAATCATACCCGAGGCCGTCAACTATGACGGCAATTCCGACAGGTACGCGGTCGACTACAATACGGCGAACGTCGCGATGATTGCGGCCCTGACGATGAAGGTCAAGCAACAGGATGCCAAGATTGAGGAGCAGGCCGCCGAAATCAGGACGCTCAGGGATGAGATGGCCGAGATGAGGAAGATGCTCATGAAGCTCATGACGGCGGAAGACTGAACGGGAAGTCCGGCGGATCCGTCCGCCGGACTTATAAAAAGATAAGTTTTTCCGTCCGATTCCTATAATAAATATACCGAAGCGGACCCGATATCCGGGAAACGCCTAAAAGGAACATAACAATAAGATTACGATATGGCAGAGACAATCAATTCAGTCGGTCTGATGGGCCTTCCCCATTACAGGAATTCCCGTGCCTCGATGTCGATGTACGAGCCGCTGTATGATGCGTACTTCACCGTGCAGCTGACACTGCCCCAGAGCCTCGTATCGGCGAATGAGTCTGACGGTACCACGACCGGCAATGCGAACCTCCTGCTTGAGAATGTGACGAAGGTTGACGGACTTGACACCAACAAGATGATGTCCGAGACCGTTACCCAGCAGTATAAGTTCACCCAGAGGTCGTTTGCAGGCGGCAAGCCGACCGAGACGACAATCGACGTGGGCTTCGACTTCGAGACCAACCTGTCATACGACTCGAGCGGCGCGGCCACGCCGAGCAACTACATTATCAGGACGCTCCGTAAGTGGACCGACCTTATCTATGATCCCCTGACCGGACGTACCGGCCTGAAGGTGAACTATGTCGCCCCGACCTGTGTCATCACGAAGTTCGACCGCGCGTACAACCCCTACTGGCAGTGGACACTGTACAACATCTTCCCCATCACGAAGATTCCTGAGCCCACGAACGACTTCAGCTCGAACGGCATCTACAAGATCACCGGCTGGAAGGTGCGTTGCGACTACTGGGACGAGATCCAGCTCTAATGCCTGTATACGATACGATATAAAGAAAGGTTTCCGGACAGGAAACCTTTTTTATTACTCGTCATACGGGTTATATCCGACGGTGATATGCCCGTCGGCCGACGATATGGGGCTGCCGTCGAGCCTGAGCTCCACCGTGAAATGACCTCCCCATTCATCATCGCCGCACTCGAGCGACAATGAGTCCCTGAGCAGTTCCTTGACGAACCGCTCCATGTGTCCGGCATTCGCCTTCTTCCAGCCCTCATACTCGGCGTCGAGCATCTCGGCGGCGTGGCGGCCCTCTGCCGCACTGAGCTCCTCTTCAAGCGCCTTGATGCGGGCGGACATACCTATCGCGGCCTGCTCGGCCTTCCGGGCCCTCTCGGTCCTGTTGAACAGCTGACAGATAAGATCCTTCTTGGTAAAGGCGCGGGATCCGTAGTACGCCTCGAAATCTTCCAAAGTCCTAAGTTCCATAATCACATGTTTTTAAATTATTATGCCGCGAATTTACGACAAATCCGCGGCATAAAAAAATTTTCCGGCGTTATTTCACGCTATTCAGTATATTTAAGATATTACATTGCATTATACGCGCGCTTGAGCATTCTGACCACGTGCATGTTCGGCGTCAGGCACGGATTGTCGCGCCTCGTCACCCATTCAATATCCGGATATGTGTCGAGTATGTACCTGACGACGCCCTGCGATCTCGATGCGCCCGCCGAGCAGTGCACCATGACGCCCCGGCCTTCCCTGATGTTCCTGTCCAGGAACCTCACGAGATAGGCGGCCTGTCCGGCGCTCATCGGATTGTATTTCTCAGTATCGCCGTCGATGTACAGATGGCCGACGTCAGGCCTGCCGAAGTCGAACGTATCAACGGCGTCCTCATCGGTCAGTCCGCCGTCACAGAAGCTCAGGAGACATATCCGGTCCGTATTGTGACGGAACCACCGTTTCTCGCCGAACTCGGTCTGATCCCGGAACGACAGTATGGACACGACACAGAGATCCTGATTGAGATCCCGTCCGTCATGCGACCAGTTGTTACTCAGGGCAAGCCCGTTGAATTCATTACACCCGTAGCAGAAAAGTATCCTCGACTCCTTATTCATCGATATCCTCCTCCGAATACACACGGCCGTCCGGTCCGAAATGGTTCAGGCAGAATACGACGGCCGTGTCGAACGCATCCTCGGCCGTATCGAACTCGGTATCGCCGTACGGCGTCATATAGCATACCGACTTGTCGTCGAACGACGTCACGCCCGGCATGTAGAATATATGGCTGCCCTCACGGTCGCAGTCGGATCCTATCATCACGGATATATGCGTGCTGTGATCCCTGCGCAGCCATGAATTGATGTTCTCTCTTGAGATCTCGCCTGAGAACCCGGCAGCCCTGAGGGCCTTCTCAGTCACGCCCCCGGCCTGTAAGTACTTTGTTTCCTCCATATCGCGTTTGTTGTCCTTAGTCTCCTGTCCAGTTACCCGAGCCTCCTCCGTAGCCGTACGGGTCACGCTGGGGCCTTCTGTGCGCGTTCTGCCAGTCCTCGACCGCCTTGTCGCGCCATTCCTTGAATCCCGGTCCGTATGTGGCGGCCAGTATGATGCCGCGGCCGTTGGTCGAGCTCTTCAGCGTCCATCCGGTCCAGAACCTGGCTGCGTCCCGGAACTCCTCCAGGAACCTGAAGTCCTCGCCGATCCAGTATCCGATTATCGTACGGCACCATTTGGTCAGTTCAGCGCCCTGGTAGTCCTTGAGCAGCTCGCCGAGCGTAATCGACAGCATGAACTGATTACCTATGGAACCGTATTTTGAGAAGCCGTATACCGACACATATAAATCGGTCAGGTTATAGATTCTGAGATTTCCCCAGTATTCATTGAGCGCGACACGGAGCTGCTGTCTCATTTCCTCGGCGAGTCTGTCACCGTCGTCGCCGGGCTTCCTGACATACTTGCCCCATTCGTGTCCGGCCATCTTCGCCTCAAACTGCTCCTGTTCCTGTTTCCTGAGATTCTCATGATACTCCTTGATCTGACGCCATGGATACGACTTGGGATTCGTCCGGCCGATGGTCCGGATCCTCTCACATGCGATATCGTATGAGCCGCGCTTGTCCTCGCTGTCGGCCGGGCGATTCTCAGGGGCCCCGTTGAATTTCTCGGTATAATACGGCTGGAACTTCGCCGGCGCATATTCCTTTTTCGGCGGCATCTTGTCTTTTTTGCCTCCGCCGTACCAGCTTTCATTCATGCGAACCTTTACCATAGCCTTTAATCCTGAAAAAGGCCCTGCCGGGAGGCAGGGCCTGTCCTTTCATTATTTATACGCACCGGACTATGCGAGGGCCTCGATGAGATCGTGTGCCTTCTGGACCTTCTGGGCGACGTATCCGTTGGTTACGGAGTCGAGCTTGTAGGTCTTGCCTGCACGGTAGTCGCGGTGGTTCTGATACCAGGTCGTGATGCCGTCCATCACCCACATGCCCGTGCCGGCCTGTGCGAACTCCTGACCGACGCCGGTCTCGACGGCCTGCTTCAGGCCGTAGAAGTTGGCGCGTCCGGCAGGGCCGACCTCGTCGCCGGCCAGGCTCCTGGTCTGCTTCCAGGCGTCGTATCCCTTTTCTGAGAGCGTCACCTGGGCGATGATGTCGTCAAGCTCGCGCTCGGCGATCTTGATCCGCTCGAGGTGCTCGAAGTCCTCCTGGAGGCCCTTGCGGTAGACGCTGTAGAGGTTGAGGGCCTTGTATGCGAACGTGCGGTTCTCCTCGAGGGTGAGGTCCAGGCGGTTCATGACACGGCTGCAGTGGCGGAGGCTGATCTTGCCGATGTTCTCCTTCATGGCCCAGTTCAGCGTGTTGTTGCAGACGACACGGATCGGGGTGCACATGCAGTTCACGGCGCCTGAGCCGTCATGAGAGGTCGTGAAGACCATGTACATGTCCACAAGGTCGTCGCGGCGGGCCTTCATGCAGACAGGCTCCGGGAACTTGGCGCTGACGAACACGCGCTCGCCGTGGCCGAGTACGCCTGCAGTCTCGATGACCGGGGTCCCGTTGCCGCCCGTGCAGATGAGGTCGATGAACTTGAAGGCGTCCTCGTTCTGGACGATGCCGTACTTCTGGGAGACGACGCCGAGGGCCTTGTTCTCGTCGAGGCGCATGGTAGCCTTCTTGCCGGGGATGAGGTACTGCTGGAGCACGGCCGCGTCGATCATGCCGCCGTTGTCGATGAGCTCCTGGATATGGGGAGGGATGGCGATGACGGGCTGCAGGCCAACCTGATAGTCGGCGCGGGCGGCCTTGAGGGCCTCTTCCACGTTCATTGAGTGATCGACCTGGATTCCGAGTCCGTGCCATGCGATTTCGTTACGAGAGGTGTTCTCTACGAAGCTTGCCTTGTTGTTCTTGATTTCGAGATTGTGTGACATAATTCCTGAATTTTAAATTGTTAATATTTCTGTTTCTTGTATATTTTACGCCGTTCTGTGCGGAATGTCCCTTATTCTGTGCGGAAAACTGTCGGAAAATTCCAGAGTCCCGTCATATAGTCGAGCAGGAGATTGACCTTCCTCTCGGCCGTCACAGAGGTTCCGAGCACATCGTCCGCCATGCCAAACAGCGGGGCCGCATAGACGGGATCGTCGTTCCTGAAGTCGTCCAGGCGCTGCTCACATGAGCGGGCCTTGTCACGGAGGAGCTTCACTGATCTGTCTTTCGAGCAGATGATGCGCTGCTCGCGGATTCTCGCGGTCACGGGGTCGTTCCAGTTGAGGATCTCGTATCCCGCGGGGGTCTTGACTGTAGTCTTTTTCGTTGTCATAATCGTTCGTTTTAACTTTGATACTGCAAAGATAGACGTTTTATACGGAATAAAAAAATTTTATGGCGTTTATCGGCGGAATTTAAAATACGCTTGCGTTTCAGGGCCCCTCCGGGCCGATAAATACTGTGAACAGGGACGCTGTGACAGCGTCCCGGTTATGTTTTTGTTTGTTGTTTTTGGTTTTACGGACAGGGTCTGCCGCGACGGCACGCCCTGTTTATTTTTGCCGATATATATGGCAAATCCCGGATCTTACGAATTCCGTGAATACCGATAAATAATCCGATATGGCAGATATTAAGAATTTCCTGAAGAGATCCTTCAACATCAAGATCTTCTCCCTCAACCGCATCAGGTACGAGGAGCTCTGGGAAGACGCGCTCGCGCATGTCCGGAAGACCTATAACGACAACGGGGAGGCGTTCAACTCGTCTTCGCCGTTCTCGCAGCTCCTGAGCGTCGTCCTGCACCTCGGGCGCATGATCATCTATTATATCGAGGACTCGATAACCGGACTGAACATCAAGACGGCATGGCGCCCGGATCAGATAAGGGGACTCGCCACGCTCACCGGCCACAACCCGGGCAGGTGCGTCGCCTCGAGGTGCGCCGTGTCCATCATATGCAGGACGCCCGACGAGGACGTCAAAGGGCAGATCGTCTGGATACCGAACCGCACCAAGATCATCAACACCTATAACGGGCTTACCTATACGCTCCTGCTCGCGGCGGACTCCGCACGCATGACGATGGCGGCGGGCAACAGGATTACGGCCAACCTCGTACAGGGCACCATCAGGGTGCAGACGGCGACCGGCGACGGACAGCCCCTGCAGTCATACAACTTCGCCGAGCGCAACTACAGCACGGTCGACGAGTACTACGTGAACGTGTACGTGAACGGCGAGCGCTGGGCGACGACAGAGTCGCTCCTCGACATGGGGCACGAGCAGCACGCGGTGATGGTGAGGACCGGACAGACCGGCGGCCTTGACGTGTTCTTCGGAAACGGGGCGAACGGGGCCATACCGCCGCTCGGCTCGACCATCATGTGCGAGTACCTGGTGACCGGCGGCGAGAACGGCAACGTGTCCAAGGACGTCATCAACGGCGGCGACTACTGGAAGTGGGACGATCCCGGATACCTCCAGGACGGCACGGAGGTCGACCTCAACAACAGGTTCAGGACCGAGCTGCTGACCGATATCATATTCGGTTCGCCGTATGAGGACATCCTCCTGACACAGGAGATAGCCCCGCACATGTCGAGGTCGATGGTCCTGGCGAACGGCGTCAACTACCGCTATTTCCTCGCCCGCACCGGCATGTTCAGCATCATAGACGTCATACAGGGATTCAACACGTACGAGGATACGGAGGCCGAGGCCAGGTACCGCTCCGCCCGTCAGACATACTATGAGACGTCATACGAGTACAGGCAGGCGCTCTCCAGGTGGGGACAGGAGTCGACGCTGACCGAGGAGGTCAGGCAGAGGCTCGGCAAGGCCCGCCAGGCCTATCAGAAGACCGCCATGACGCTCCGCAACACCAGGATGGACGACAATACAGTCTACCTGTTCCTCATACCCGATATCGCCAACCGCATCGGCAAGCAGTCCGACTACTTCTCGTGCGACGAGGCAGTGTTCAGCCTGTCCAAGGACGAGAAGTACAACATCATGAACCTCATCGACATGTCGGGACAGTCCGTCATCACAGTGGAGAACCGGATCCTGGATCCCATGATGCCGAGGTTCGCCGTCAACGTGCAGGTCCGCATCTGGGACAGGTACCTGCTCTCCGACATATACGCCGCGGTCGTCACCAGGCTCAGCGACTATTTCATCGCCTGCACCAGGCGCGACCGCATACCCCTCTCCGACATCATCGCGATAGTCGACGGCATCGAGGGGGTCGACTCCGCCACCGTCTGGTTCGACGCGGACGTCAACAACCAGAAGCTCTACGGCAAGGACGGGTTCTACGGCATCGACGAGTACGGCGACGTCGTCCTGTTCAGGACTGTCAAGGATCCGGCGGGCAAGGACGTGGAGATACGCGACATCTACCCGCTGTTCAGGGGAGGCTTCACCTCGGCGACCGGCGTGACCTATTCCCCGGATCAGACCGAGGAGGGCGTCTCGGCCGTCAACGTCAGCCTGACGGGCACCTCGAACAAGTACAGGAGCAAGGCCGCGCAGACCGGAAGGATAACACAGAAATAAGGGATATATAGACCGTGCCGAATCCAGCGTCAGTCGCCTCGTCGTACAAGAGGCGCCATAAGCCGAACATGAACGAGAACGCCAAGTTCCGTCAGGGGTACTACACCTCCACGTCCGGCAAGTGCCTTACCCGTGAGAACATATACAGGTCCTCATGGGAGATCGGATTCTATGAGTGGTGCGACAGGACGCCCGCGGTCGTGAGATGGGCGTCGGAGCCCATAGCGGTCGAGTACCGCAACCCGGTCGGAAACCTCGAGTACTGTGCCAAGAACAAGCTCGACCCGAACGATCCGAGGAACTGGCCCATCGCCAGGTACTATACGGACGCATGGATAGAGCTGCAGGGCTCGGACGGCAAGATACGCAAGATATTCGTGGAAATCAAGCCGTACTGTCAGACGCAGAGGCCGCAGCCGGTGCCGTCGGACGCGCCGCTCCGGCAGCAGAAGGCGTTCAACCGGGCCGCGAGGATCTACCTCCAGAACTCGGCCAAATGGGCCGCGGCGAAGAAATATTTCGAATCGAGGGGCGCGGAGTTCATGGTATTCACCGAACATACGCTCGAAAAGCTCGGAATTCTTTAATAAAAACGTATATTTTCCACATTCGCACACAGCAATAAATAAAAGGAATAAACCAGATAAACCGCAAGGTTGATCTCTCCATTGAAAAGCTATGAAGTCATTCAACGACGCACTGGCCGCCTCCAAGGCCGAAGTAATGCAGGCCAGGCAGAATAAGATAGATTCGGAAAAGACCTCGCTGCTCGAGGCCCTTAAGGACGATCTTATGATCACCTGCAAGCTCAAGGAACTCCCTCATCCGAGGCAGGTCCAGGTGCTTAACCTCCTCACAGAGATGTGGTCACCCAAGACAGGCATCAACAAGAAGGGCCGTGACTTCCTCGCAGAGGGACGCCTGACGATAAGCGAGAAGTCGACGCCTGAGAATATAAGGCTCTGGGCCGTACGCGAGGTCAAGGCGCATATCAACGAGTTCATGTCGGCGTTCTCATCGGGCCGCGGCTCGCAGTCGGTGGATCTCCTGTGTGAGAATATCCAGAACATGACAGGCAAGAAGGCCGACAAGAAATCCCTCACGGAGATGTGTGTCAAACTGATTGCCGAAAAGATGAAGGCTGATGCCGGAAGTGAAAAAAAAAACTGACTGAGGCTTTCAGGGGACGCAACCATACGAATGGAATACACGCGAATCCGTTCAAGACTGACGACAATGTCAGACAGGTGGATTCAAAATTCCAAATATTGTTTAAGAAATGGAATATAAGTCTTTTTAAATACTTACATTCCTGCAATAATGAAAAAAATAATTGGATATTAGGAAATACTGATAAAGTCAGAACAAATTGGAATGATTCTGATTTCCATGGAGAAATTGATAACCTGATAATAAACTTCAAAGTCACCGATTTCAAAGGAAATTATGCATCTGTTAGTCTGACACTCTATATTCCACAGAAACCTGACGGCAAATTCAAGGTATGCGTCAGCGCATCAAGTAAGATTGTCAATCTTAAAGACGGTAATTTCGTTTACAATGATTTTGAAGAAGCTATGAATAACTTTAAGGATATCAAGAATACATTTGATTATTGGGCTGAACAGGTTAATCCAATGGCATAAAAAGGACGGATTCTTAATCCGTCCTTTTTATTGTCTCTCTATTTCATTATGCACCCATTTATGCGCGTCCTCCTCCTGACGCAGCAGCCTGTCTATCTCGGCGGCGATGAGTGCGCCTGCCTTCTTGAGCTCCTTGATGCGGTCGCTCGGGCTGGGCTTCCACCACTCGGGATCGAACGGCCAGAACAGCGGCAGGTACACCGGGTTCTCAGGCGTGCCGTAGTTCGCGAACGTCCTCGCGTTCGCCGGCAGCGCGTACGCAGCGGCGGCCACGGCCAGGTTGTTGTCGTAATGGAGATCGTCATGATCCGCGGTCCAGCCTTCCTTGTCAATCTGACGCCGGCGCTCCTCGGCAATAAGATCTATTCCGGTCTTGTCCATATTATATCAGGTTGAATTTTATCCTCATTATATCAGGCGCGTCCGGCGAGTTCGCCTCAGCCTGGGCCTTCAGGTAATCCGTCAGCACCTTGTACTTGTACTCGGTCATATCAAGATTCTCCTCGAACGTCCTCGGTTTCATGACGATCCACACACATGTAAAGTCCATATAGTCGGACTCCTCGAACATGATGTACTCAGGCTCCGGCAGGCCGGCCTTTTTGAATCCCGCCCTGACGGATCCCTCGACTGTCCAGTACCACAGGTTATCCCGATTCATCGGAATCTCCCCGAGGTTCTCACCCTGTCTTATCCTGTAGATTTTCATACGCGCTTGTCCCATTGGGTTTCAGTGTCCTCGAGCAGGAACGCGGCCGTCTGGTCGGCGTTCCATATAATGAACACCAGCGGGCAGATCTCCATCGCACGGGCGATGGGGTACTTCTCGTTCGGGTCGAGGTGCGAGCCTACGGTGCCGTAGCCCATGTGGTATCGGATGGCCAGGATCTCCGGACCGGTCAGCTTGACGAACTGCTGGGCGATGATGACCGACTTCTCGCCGTGCCCGCAGGGGAACTTGTCGTCCACCTCGTAGCCCATGTAGTCGATCCAGCCCATCTCAGGATGCTTGTAGTGCTTGATGGCCGGACGGTAGAAATGGATCTTGCAGATGTCGTGCAGGAGCGATGTCACGATGATCTCCTCGTCCGTGATGTTGAGGGGTTCCTTGCCCTTCTGCTTCATCAGCTCCTGATAGTGTGTGCGGATACGCAGCGCGCACCGGTATACGTTGAGGGAATGGTCACAGAGGCCTCCCTTGAAGTTCGAGTGATAGTTGCACGAGCTCGGGGCCTCGAAGAAGTCGGACTTCTCAAGCCATGCGATCAGCTCCGGCATGCCCGGACGGCTGACCGTCCGTATCAGTGCCAGGTATTCCTGTTTGTTCTTTGCGATTTGCTCATCTGTCAGCATATGTCTGTTGCTTTTTGTTATTACACTTAACCATTATACGCAGAACGGCACTTCCGGTCACACCGGGATAAATAACCCGGCGCTTTGTGCGCGATCCTTTTATAATATACGTACGCAGGAATAACATGCCACAGTTCACAGACAGTATAACAGCCCTTGACGCGATATACGGCCAGCTCGGCCAGATATGCAGGCAGCAGAAGGAGATACTCGACGAACGGAACAAGTCCAAGTCGAAAGGCAAGGACGACGGGACCAATGTACGTATATCGATATCAGGCGACGTCACGGGCTTCATACAGTCTGTGTCGAAGGACAAGGATCTCCCGAAGAAGATAGACAGGCTCGCCACGAGCCTCAAGGGACTCGAGGATTCCATCAGGAAGATAGACGAGTCCGTGCCGGCAGACGGCTCGGCGTTCATAGGGCTCGGCGTCATGGTCAGGTCCATCGCCGACGCGTCCAGGATTATCGACGACACCAGGGGCCTGAACAAGAGGAACGCCAAGAGGATTGTCAACTTCGCGTCAGAGCTCGCCAGGCTCGCGAAGGACAGGAATATCCAGATAGCGGCCGATCCCGATTCGTACAGGGGCATCACGGCCCTGGTCAACATGACGAAGACCCTGACCGAGGAGGGATTCACCAAGAGAATACTCATCGCGTCGATGCTGCTCGGCGGCAAGACCGGAGGGGAGATAGGCAAGTTCTGGAAGGCCGTGGCCGAATCGGTCAAGGACGCGGGCAAGGCGATGCCCGACGAGAAGGTCCTCAAGAGGCTGACCGACATGGTCGACGGCATGGCGGACTACGGGTATATTACCAGGATGCTCGTCGCGTCCAGCATGCTCACGCATGACAGGGGAATGGAGCTGACCGCCCTGTACAGGGGATTCCTCGACGGCCTCAAGCGCATCAAGCAGTCCGATATCGACAGGGCCCAGGCGGTCATCAGCCAGATGCAGTCCCTGATGGACTTCAACAAGAGGGAGAGCGCATTCGACAGGATGTTCACCGTCCGGGCATTCAGGGAAAAGGATGTCGACAGGACCGTAAAGATAATAGACAAGCTGAACAAGGGACTGTTCGGTGATCAGGGCGCTCTGGCCGGACTGACGCCGTCGAAGATGGAGACGGCCCGTAAGACGGTCGACGGCCTGCTGACGGTCGTCAAGGAAATCAGGCTCATCATGGACGAGTTCGGTCCGATGACCCTGATAAGGTTCCCGTTCGCCTGGTTCGGCGTCAAGGCGATATCCGCCGTTATCAAGGTACTCGTCGACGACCTGCTGCCCGAGATTAAGAAGGCGGGCGTGACCGAGAGCAATATCAAGAACGTCCAGTCCATGCAGAGGCTCGTCAAGGAACTGACCAAGCTCGAGGGACTCATCGCGGTCCAGGGTCTCGTCGCCCCGTTCGCGATAGCCGGGGGCGTCCTGCTCTGGGCGGCCTCGGGCCTCGCCGTCATAGCAGGCGGCCATCTGGCGCAGATGCTCCTCGACCGTAAGGATCTGTTCGACAAGGAGACCCTGAAGGCCGTCAAGCAGCTCGGGCTCTTCACGCTCGCGATAGGAGGCGTCCTGTTCCTGCTGGCCGGCACGGCGCTGCTCCTGAACCGGATCGGATTCGTCGAACTGCTTGAGGGGCTCGCGAAGACCGCCGTTCTGTTCGGCGCGCTCGTCGGCGTAATGTGGGTGCTCAGCAGGCCGTTCATACAGAGGATGGCAGCGGGCGCCAATATGAACATGCTGATGTTCATCGGATTCGTCGCACTGACGACGCTCGCGATAGGCGCGCTCGCCGTTACGGCGACGCTGGCCGAGGGCGTATCGTGGAAGGGCATCCTAAAGACGGGCGCCCTTATCGTCGCCCTGATAGCGATTGGCGGCGTGCTCGCCGCCGCGTCGGCCGTCGGCGTACTCGAGGGCGCGCTCGCCGGCGCGGTCCTCCTCGGCGGCGCGATAGTGGCGCTGACCGGATCCCTGGTCCTCTCGCTCTGGCTCATGCAGATAGCCGGGGACGTCAGGAAGGGCATGAGGAACCTGAGAACGGCCGTCATGGGCATGGTCGACCTCATAACGGATATCGGCGTCGTCAAGTCCGTGCAGCTCGGACTGGCCGCTCCCGGACTGGTGCTGTTCGCCGCCACCGTGATACTCCTCAACTTCGCGATAATGATGTCGGTCCTCACCATGAATGTGGCGAGGCTCGGAGGCCCCAAGGCCCGCAGAGCGCTGAGAGACGTCGTCAGGACAATGATCGACGTATTCGAGACGGTGGACGACAACTTCGGCGGCGGATGGGTCGGATTCGATCTCCTGTCGGCGCTGACGGCCGGGGCCTCCGTCGCGATATTCGCCATATCGACGATTATCCTCAATTTCGCCGTAATGATGTCCGTGCTGACCATGAACGTCGCAAGGCTCGGAGGACCGAAGGCGAGGAGGGCGCTCAAGGACGTTATCGGCTGTATGATAGACGTGTTCGAGATGGTGGACGACAACTTCATGTGGGGCGTGCCGGGACTCGACATACTGTCCGCCGCGTCGGCCGGCATATCGGTCGCCGTATTCGCCGTGTCTGTCGGCATCCTCATGGCCGCGACGCTGTTGTCGATACTGACCATGAACCTCGCCAAGACCGTCAGCGCCCGTGACCGCAAGGCATTCACGGACGTCATCGGCACCATGATCAGGACGCTCGACGACATAGGCACGTTCCGCAATGTCTACAGCTCCATCATGTCGATACCCGTCGTGGCGGCCCTCACGGTGCTTTCGGGAGTCACCGCCGCGTACATAGGCGTCCTGGCCCTGTACGGGGCCGCACAGAAGAAATACGGCGACCTGGGAGCCCTGGGATCGTCCCTTGCCAAGAACCTCAACAGCTTCATCAAGGACTTCGGCGGAGGCACGAGCGTCTGGGAGAAGATAGGCATCTCAGTCAAGTCCGCATGGGCGACGTCCCTGCTGCCGATGCTGCTCACGGCCGGCAAGTTCGCGAGCATCATCAAGGATCTCGCCGGCGCGTCCGTCCTGACCGGGTACGACGCTAACGGAAAGCCGACGTACAGGAAGATCGAGCAGGCCGACTACAGGAACGCGGCGGCCGCGCTCAATGAGGGATTCGGCACCTTCATCAGGATGCTCGCGGAGAACGCCGGCAACCTGAAGGAGATAGCCAGGATAGCCGATGAGGATCTCGGCGAGATGATGATCCCGCTGATGCAGTCCACCAGCTTCTTCGCCGACGCCATCATCAAGCTCGCCACGCAGCAGATACCCCAGTATGACGAGAACGGCAAGCAGACAGGCTTCAAGCCGGTGCCGAAGGAGACCTATACGACCGCGGCCGGCGTGCTCGCGGGAGGATTCGGCATGTTCATCACGTCGCTCGCACAGGCCGCCAAGGAGATGGGCGACGACTCAGAGGACGCCATCGAGGCGCTCTCTGAGGCAATGCTGCCGCTGATGCAGTCCACGACGTATTTCGCGGACGCCATCATAAAGCTGGCCACGCAGCAGATACCGCAGTACGACGCGGACGGCAGGATTATCGGATACAAGCCGATGCCGAAGCAGACCTATACCGATGCGGCAAAGGTCCTCAGCGACGGTTTCGACGACTTCATGATCACCCTCCAGACGTCCGCCGACAAGATGAGCTACTGGAGCGACGGCGAAGCCCGCGCGCTCGGAGACGCGATGGCCGCCATCATGGGCAGCATCGGCTCGTTCACCGACGCCATCATCAGCATATCGACCGGCGAGATCGTCGAGGAATACGACGCGGACGGCAAGCCCAGGAAGGTCAGGCACCTGACATGGACCGACTTCAAGGGCGCGGCCGAATACCTGGTCAAGGGCGACGGCACCGGCGTGTTCGAGATATTCATGGACAAGCTCGTCGAGGGAGCCGAGAAGCTCGATTCGGATCAGCAAAAGGCGATGGAGGCCCTGTCTCAGTCAATAATGCCCGTGATGGAGGGCGTCGGCTCGTTCGCCGATACGATAGTCAAGCTCGCGACCGCCACATACGTCGATCATTATGACGCGGACGGCAAGCCCGTCATGAAGGTCATCACCAGGGAGATGTATTCGGACGCGGCCGACAAGCTGACCGAGTCATTCAATACGTTCCTCACACAGCTGACGACGAATCTGTCCGGCTCGACGGCGCTCAAGGCGCAGCTCCTGCTCAAGGCGCTGTCGACCGGAGGCATCGCCGATGTCATGACGGCCGTAGGCTCGTTCGCCGACGCACTCGGCAAGTTCAATGATCCGGAGAAGATGTACATCGTCACGGGATACGACGCGAACGGCAAGCCTATATTCAAGAAGACCGCGTCCGGCACGCCGTACACGATTAACATGAAGTCCCTCGCGAACAAGATAGCCAACTCGTTCTCCGACTTCGTGAATACCCTCGCGAACAAGCTCGGCGACTCCGAGTTCGCGTCACAGTGTCAGATGGCGCAGACCGCCGTCGAGGCCATATCCCCGGTCATCGACTCCGTATCCAAGTTCGCCGAGATCATATCGAAGGCCAACAATACGGAAGGCGGATTCGATGCCGTGACCGGCGCCTCGACGTATGCGACGGCCCTGAACACGTTCATTAACAGTATCGGTACCACACAGGAGATAGCGCTCTGGGGCAATGAGACGTTCACGGAGTGGATTGAGAACATAGCCGATAATATCATAGAGCTCTGCAACGGCGGCTCGCATATGTTCAAGATGCTCGACAAGGACTGGCCCGCGATGACCGAAAAGGCCGCGGCGTTCGGCAATACGGTATCGACGGTCCTCTCACTGGAGCTCTCATCCGCCGAACAGGGATACAGCGTCACCATCGACGCCGTCATCAAGGATACGGTCAGGCTCGCTGACGGACTCGACAACGGCAACAGGCGCGCCCGTCAGTGGGTCGAGGTGTTCAAGGGCATCATGGACGAGCACAACGGCGCGCTCGACAACGCCAGGACGACCGCCAAGACGTTCGAGGACGAGTTCATGTCGAGGATTGACAGGGTCGTCAGCAAGATGGACGACAAGATCCCCAAGATTACGTCGCACATACAGTCTATCAACAAAGAGCTCGGCGTCCTGAACGACAACCTTGACCGCATACACGACGGCCTGAACAAGATCGATAAGGATCCGACCGAGAACATCGAGGGACTCGTCAACAAGTTCGTGGAAGTCGCGAACGCGCAGGCACAGCTCATCGCGGAGACGCTCTCGAAGATACAGCCGCAGCAGCCCGCCGAGACCCCGGCACAGCCCGCTCAGCCCGCGGCTCCGGCACAGCAGCCCGCACAGAACGGCGAGCACCAGCCTCAGGTCGCTGTTGCGATACCGGCCAATCCGGGCATGCAGCAGTTTGTGTTCAACTTCACCAACATAGACAAAAAGGAGTGGCGCGGTATGCTCAGTACCAACGAGATTTAGCAGACTTCGCGCGCGCATGCCGTGTACGCACATTCCCGCGCCATGCGCATAACGTGCATGCACAGGCGTTCACACGCCCGCATGTGCCCGTGTAAAGCCGGTTTATTTTGTAAACAGCAGATTCATCCTATCAACCCCTTTTCAGAATCTCCTATTAACAAATATTAGATCGCGTGCGCGAGCCGAAGGTCACATGAATTTAAGCTAAAATTGTCAGGATTTAGCTAAGTTTAACAGAAGAATATTTACATAAAAAATTAAGCGGCTGATTTCCAGCCGCTTAATTTTATACTGCTGTCCAGGCTTCGAATATCTCACTGAAATCGGTCCACGGGAAGAGTATGTATCCCCTGTCGGCCCATCCGGCGCCCCAGCTGTTCCTCAGTACGAGTCCGTCGGGATTGTACCCGACGAAGGTGACACAGTGTCCGCCGGCCAGGTTGCGCTGCGGGCCTTTCCAGAACTGTCCCCTCTCGGCGCCCCTGTAGACCGGGAGTCCGCCGACGAAAGGTCCGTACATGATAAGGGCCTGCTTCATCTGCTCAGGAGATCCCAGCATCGCATAGCTTGAGATGGTCACGCCGCCGAGGCCGTACTTGCGGAGGTACTTGAGCGCCTCTTTGATCTCCATGCCTTCCAGGTCCTTGCGCTTCCTGATGGAATAGAGGAGGTCGATGTCGAAGTTGTTCGACTCGTTCGTCCCCTTGAACCTGTTGACCTTCCAGTCGAGCACGCTCGTCAGTGAATAGCACACGCACTTCGACGTGGATCCCTGGTCGAGCACGGGAGGCATGCTGCCTATCCACGTATACTCGTCAGGCGTCTGAAGCCTGCCGTTCGCCTGGAACTTCCTCTCGGTTCCGTCCAGCTTGGACCTGATGCATCCTGTTCCGTATATCATACGCGCATACTATTATTTCTTGAACGACGGCTTGGAGAACTTCTTGACCGTCTGGCGCTTCTCGACCGTCCACAGCGTGTCCCTGCGGTCCGCGTACTTGACCGATACTATGTAGGTCGTGCGCATCGAGCCGTCGTTGCCACTGAACCATGCATACGATACGAACGGGTTGCCCGTCTCATAGTCCCTGAAGCCCGACTCCATCCAGACACCGAGATCCGAGGGTATGGCGTCGGCCTCGCACATGCTGTCGAGCTGTGCGCGGTTGAACTGCTTCACCCACGACTCGAGCGCCACGGTGTTTGCCTGTGACGACCTGATGGAGGCCCCGAGCACGTTCTCCGTCTTATCCGTCTCCCTGACCGGCCTGTTCTTGCAGCGCATGACGCCTATGAGAAGGCACAGGCACAGGAACACGGCCGCTGCTGCGGACAGTGAAACGGTATTCTTCATCTGTTTGCTCATTCTCTCTGTGAAGTGTATTTTCTCTGTATTTATCCGAAGAAGTGACCTTCCGGGATGTCCGGCGTTTAATCTGAAAAAGTAACGAACCTTGTATGAAGGATATCAACCGTTCAATCAAATTCTTGAAAGTCCGCGAGGTCAGGACGCCTGAGCGTGCCTACGGCGCCGCGGCGGCCACGGATTTCTTCGTTCCTGAATATACGCCCGAGTTCCTTCACGATCTTATCGAGAAGAACGAGCATAACGGCATTACGTTCAGCTTTGAGAAGCTCTATGACCGCAGCGTCCAGTACAGCACGGATCCGCCTCAGTACAAATACCTCGGCGAGCAGCTCAACTTCACCATCCCGCCGTACGGCCAGGTGAACATCCCGTCAGGCATCAAGACAATCATAGAGGATCCTGAGACCTGCCTGCTCGCGGTCAACAAGAGCGGCTTGGCCGCCAAGTTCGGCCTGACCGTCGGTGCGTGCCTGGTGGACGTCGACTACCGCGGTGAGATTCACCTCAACCTCATCAACAATACAGGCCGTCCCGTCACCCTGCATACCGGTCAGAAGGTGTTCCAGTTCATGCACACGATAGGGCTTGCGACTGAATGGGAGGAGATTGATCCCGAGGCGTTCAGTGCACAGGCGAATACCGAAAGGGGCGAGGGCGCATTCGGATCATCCAACGAGAAGGGTGCCGAGGTGATATCAATGGTCGCATAACCGTACGGCGGGTACTCCAGTGCCCGCCGATATATAATACGCTATGATTTCATCAAGGTATATTATACTGGACATTCCCTATGAGGAAGATCAGTTTCAGCCATGGGAGTTCGACGTGCCCGAGCCGCTGAAGGCCGCGGCACAGACGGCCGGCAGGATCCGGCTTAAGATAGACATTAACAACGGATACGTATACGACTGGCCGGGTGAGCAGCCTTCTACGGATCGGTATTGGACCATAGAGTATACTGGTGCCGGAGGATCCCTTGAGATCAGGTCCGAGGACATGCAGCTTCTCGCGACGGCCGATCATATGGTCAACGGACCGCTCTGCGTCAGGGACGGCGCATTGCTCATCCGCGGACTCGGCGCGAATGTCGTCAATCTCAGGTATAAGGAGTTCAGTGATGAATGGAACTGGATTGTGCCCGAGGCCAATCCGGCGTATATGCCTGTGGGCGAGCCGTCCGGAAGCGACGGGGCCGGTATGGAGATACCTGATGATGAGGCCCCGATGTTCATCGATGAGGAAATCCCGGCCTGACCGTGATATATAGGAACGGCAACCTTCCTTTCATAAGGTCCCCGCGGCGGGCGGAACCCGTCAGACTGACAAACAGTTTAACCGTTAAAAAGAAGAAAAGTTATGAAAAAACTGATTCTGATGATGGCGGTCATGCTCTGTGCCCTTACGGCCAATGCACAGATCGCCTATGAGAAGGCCAAGGCCTTCGACAACACGTACGTCGGCGTCCATGCCGGAGTCACCACTCCCCTGGCGCTCGACAACATCTTCCCCCTCAACGCCAATGTCGGCATCACGTTGGGCAAGGACCTGAACACCGTATTCGGCGTGCAGGCTGAGGGAACCGTATGGGTAGGCTCACACCGTGACAATATCGGTGACTACGGATGGATCCACTGGGATCGTGAGTTCCAGCACAATACAATCCGCGCTCTCTATGCCGGACTGAACGGAACCGCCAATCTTACCAACGCCTTCAAGGGCTATCAGGGTACTCCCCGTGTATTCGAGGTGACGGCTGTCGCCGGTGTGGGATTCGGCCGCTACTTCAATGCCAATGCATCCGATGACAACTTCCTCGCCGCGAAGACCGCCCTGGACTTCGCTTTCAACCTGGGCAGCAAGAAGGCCCATTCAATCGTTATCGAGCCCGGCATCTACTGGCAGATTAACAACAACGGTGAGTGGGCTTTTGACAAGCGTTTTGCACAGCTCGGCGTCCAGGTCGGTTACATTTATCATTTCAAGACGTCCAACGGCACGCATTCGTTCAAGACCTATGACGTAGGCGCCATGATCGGTGAGATTGACCGTCTCAATGAGGAGCTTGCCAAGAAGCCCAAGGAGATCGAGGTCATCAAGTACGTGGAGGTCGTGAAGACCGATACCGCCAAGACCGGCGTACGGATCAAGGGCAATACAGCCTATGTGATGTTCGCACAGGGAAGCGCCCAGCTGACCGATGAGGCCAAGGACGTGCTGGACGGCATCGCCGGTACGGTGACCGTCAAGGCGACCGCGAGCCCCGAAGGCGCTCCTGCATACAACCAGCGTCTCTCTGAGAAGCGCGCGGCCGTCGTGGCCGACTACCTGACCAAGAACGGCGTGAAGGTCGCCTCCTATGAGGGCCTCGGCGTTCAGGGCAAGGCTTCCAACAGGGTTGCCATCGTAACAGGTGAGTAATTCCTGTTTGAATTTTCAGCGTTCTTTTTAGTCCCGGCTTCGGCCGGGACTTTTTGATTTCCCGCGCGTTAAACTGATATGGATTTAGGTTTTTATCTGTTCAGTCTGTACTGTATCGCCGGTCTCTGGACGGCGATTGACTATATCGTCGACGCGGAAGACGGCTGTGACGATACAGAGGTCCCCTCTTTATTGATTTGCGCCGTAGTGGTGATGTTTTTCTGGCCTGCCCGGGCATTCATGAAGCTGCAGGACCGTGTAATGAAAAAGCTGATTAAGTGATATGATAGTAAACAAGCAGCAGTTAGTCAAGGACGGTGTCGAGAAGCTCATTGTGAGCTATGTCAATAAGAACGGCGGAATCGACAAGATGGAATATCCCATTCAGCCGTATGACAAATTCAAGTGGATTTCAACGCCGAGAAGGAACGCGAGATGCGATCCCGAGTGGAGGGCATTCAACGGGGACTATGTGTATCCGGTCGCGACCGATGACTGCAGGCTGCCCGAGTATCGCGTGAACGAGCTGCTGATGCGTATCACGAACGACTATCCGCAATGGAACTGTATATTCGACTATAACCTGCCTGAGACATGGTTCTGTGATATCGAGACCATGGTCGATGAGGACGGCGTCAATCCCGAGGCGGCCAAGCAGCCGGTCAATACCATCGCACTGACCAGGTTCCCGCGTACCATCGTCTGGGGCCGCAAGCCGCTGACGGATCTCGAGATCCGGAACATACAGGAGCGCATCAGCACGCATGAGAACGAGATAGTCCGTCAGTACAGGTTCGAGTACAGGTATTTCCCGAACGAGGCCGACATGCTCGAGGACTTCTTCAGGTTCATCCAGAACGTCCCCGCGATTACCGGATGGAACTTCACGGGATTCGACTGGCAGTATCTGTATCACCGCGCGGTCGACAAGCTGCATATGGATATCAGTTACCTGAGCTCCGAGAACGGCCAGTTCTACAACATGAGGTTCCAGAACAAGTTCGGCTCTGCGAACGTCATGGTGCCGTATCACAAGATCATCTACGACTACATGATGGTGTTCTCCAAGTGGGACCGCGCGGCCAAGGGCATGGAGAATCTGTCCCTCGACTTCGTGTCGGAGACCCTGCTCGGATACAAGAAGGTCGTGCACAGCATGGGCTTCAACGAGTTCTTCGAGAAGGACTTCCCGGGATATGTGTTCTACAACGCCATCGATACCATCCTTGTCGAGCAGATCGATAAGAAGATGCACTCGTCCAATATCTGGTACAGCCTCGTGTCCGAGCTGAAGTGCGACCTGAACCAGATGTTCAAGACCGTGGAGCCTACCGAGATCGTCTGCGTCGACTTCCTGTACCCCAGGAAGCAGGTCATCCCGTCGAACGACAAGTCCGGTGAGAAGGGCGAGGGTTACGAGGGCGCGTTTGTCTGGAAGACCCAGCCAGGAATATTCAAGTACGTCGGCGGCCTTGATTTCGCGTCGCTTTACCCGACGACCATGCGTCAGTTCAACATGTCGCCCGAGACGTTCATCAGGCGCCTGAGCCCGGCCGAGGCGGCGACGTATCGGCCGCAGCCGAACGAGATCATCACCAAGTCGGGCTCACTGTTCCGCAAGGACCGGGAGGGCCTTATTCCGGCCATCCTGACCAAGTTCTTCATGGGACGTAAGCAGAGCAAGAACATACGAAAGGACGTCGACACGGAGGTCGAGATCCTTGAGGAGATAATGAAGAGGAGGTTCGGATCATGATAGACATGAAGGAAATCAAGCTCGGCGATATTATCGATATCAACGGGATACGGTTCATCGCCGTCAGCCCGCTGCAGGAGGACAGCTGCCTCGGATGCGAGCTCGACGGCCTCGCCGGCAACCTGCATCCGGACGACGACTGCGTGAACTACGTCAAGGACTGTCCCAAGTGCCCGGGCAGGCTGATATTCGCGAAATACGACGACTGCATCGAGCAGAGCAAGAAGATACGGCAGGAGACCGGTTTGGGGCTCGCCAGGTGCCGTGAGGGATTCTGTGAGTGCTACGGCGAGCTCGGTGACTGCTCCGACGAAGACAGGTTCGCTGCCGTAAGGAAGAAGGTCAGGGAGAAAAGGAGGGGCATATGGACCGTATCAAAAGGCTGAGGAGATGGTGGCTGCACAGGAAATGGCAGCGCCGGTTCGACCGGGCCTGGCGGATAGCCGTCCGTAAATCCAAGGAGTATCACGAGCTTATCGACGCCTGCAGTCCCTGGTACTATTTCAAGAATGAGCTTGACGGACTGAAGGGCGTTTACTTCGACGAGGAACTTAACAGGTATGTGAAATACGATGGATATTAACAAGGAATACAGTCAGGTCTATCTTCGGCACGATACCGAGCCGGACGCCCTCAAGGGGAAGACGGTCGACAAAGTGTTCATGACCGTCAGCAAGGAATACTATGACCAGAATGAGATTATTATTACGTTCGCGGATAAGACGTTCGTTACGTTCGGTATCAATGACGCCTCAGAAGACTTCGAGGAGGATCGCCGTCCCGTCATAGCGAGCAGGACCGTCGTGCCCCCGCAGTGCTACAACGGCGGCAGGTTCGAGGTGACGAAGGACGCCGACGGCAATTTCAGGTTCAAGCAGCTCGTGCAGAACAGGGTTGACGCCGGGCTGTGGCGCGTCACGCCGGAAGAGGCGGTCAAGCTGCAGGAGGACTATGACAGGCGGTATGAGGAGGACCTGTACAGGCAGTACCTCCGCCTGAAGGACAGGTTCGACGGCCGCGAGGAGGAATTTAAGGACATTAAGTAACATCATATGGACAAACAGGACTGCACAAAGGATTTCGTAATTATCAATCAGCAAATCCTTGATTATATTATGGATCACCGTCAGGCATTCGAGATGGACATGCCTGAAATCGGCGACAAGTGGACGGTCGACAGGGAAAGGACCTATCCGAACGTGAACGGCGGCAAGCCGGTGCTCGAGCTCATCAACGAGAATACCGGTGAATGGATGCGCCTGCCGAAGAGCGTGGTCGTCGACGGCAAGGTGAATCCCAAGCGTACGCGGCTCGTTGACATTCCGGCCTGGTCGCGTCTCGAGGGTGAAGAGCGTGAGAAATGGGCCGAGTTCTGGAAGGGCGGCGAGACGCCTGTCATAGTACAGGAGAAGACAGATGATGCCAATTCTGACTGGGTAATCTATCACAAGGGATATAAAATCAGGATGTCGGCCATCTGGAATCTGCCAAAAAGTTAAAATATGTTAAAATTATACCGGATTCTTAAATCTGGCACACTTTTTGCAGTATAATGTGTGTAAACGAAAATCAATTACAGCAAATATGGGAAAAGTAATAGGCATTGACCTTGGTACAGGCTTCAGCGCCGTATCGGTCATCGAGGGCGGAAAGCCCGTAGTTATCGCGAACAAGGAGGGCAACCGTACGACGCCTTCTGTAGTGTGTATAGATGAGAAGGGTGAGCGTACCGTGGGAGCGGCCGCGCGCCGTCAGGCCGTCATGAAGCCGAAGAACACCATCAGCTTCACCAAGCGTTTCATGGGTGTCGACTATCAGGACGCTGATGTGCAGAAGATGCTGGGCAAGGTGTCATATGACGTCGTGCCTGAGAAGGACGCGCAGGGCGTCGAGTGGCCCAAGTTCAAGATCAACGGCCGTCTGTACTCGCCAATCGAGATTTCGTCGATGATCCTTCAGGAGATGAAGAAGACCGCCGAAGAGTATTACGGCGAGCCAGTGACCGACGCCGTCATCACATGCCCCGCATGGTACGGCGACAATCAGCGTAACGCCGTCAAGGACGCCGGCATCGCGGCCGGCCTGAACGTGCGCCGTATCATCAACGAGCCGACCGCCGCCATCCTGGCGAGCAATATCGACTATAAGAGCAAGGACCGTACGGTGCTTGTCGCCGATATCGGCTGTGGCACTTCCGATTTCGTATGCTGTGAGATGACGAATGCCGACGGCACCCCGATGATTGAGGTTTGCGCCGCCAACGGCAACAACTTCCTCGGAGGCCAGAACTACGACGCCATAGTGGCCGACTGGATCGCCGGTGAGTTCAAGAAGCAGTACGGTGCGGATCCGTCCAAGGATCCCATGGCGTGGAGCCGTATCATAGAGGCCGCCGAGAAGGCCAAGTGTGAGCTGTCGAGCGTGTCCGAGACGGAGATTAACCTGCCTTACCTGATGCCGGTCGACGGCGTGCCCCAGCATCTGGTAATCAAGCTGTCCCGTGCGAAGTTCGAGGATCTGACCAAGGACCTGACCGCTGAGATCAAGCAGATTGCGCTCGGCTGTATTGAGAAGGCCGGCAAGAAGATCTCCGACATCGACGAGATCCTGCTCGTGGGCGGCTCGACCCGTATGCTGAGCATCCAGAACGCGCTCGAGTCGATAGGACTGAAGCTCGACAAGAGCTCCAACCCGGACGAGGCCGTGGCGCTCGGCGCAGGCCTGCAGGCCGACATCCTGGTCAACGGCGGCACCGGCAGTGAGATCCTCCTGCTCGACGTGACCCCGCTGTCAATCGGCCTTGAGACTATGGGCGGCGTGATGACCAAGCTCATCGAGGCCAACACGACCATTCCGTGCAAGAAGACCGAGACGTTCTCCACCGCCGCGGACAACCAGTCGGCCGTCGATATCAACGTGCTTCAGGGTGAGCGTCCGATGGCCCGCGACAATAAGTCCATCGGTATGTTCCGGCTGGACGGCATCCTGCCCGCAAGGCGCGGCGTGCCCCAGATCGAGGTGACGTTCGACATCGACGCCAACGGCATCCTGAGCGTCAGCGCGAAGGACAAGGGCACCGGCAAGGAGCAGCACATCACGATCCAGGCAAAGGCCGGACTGAGTAAGGAGGAGATTGATCGTATCAAGGCCGAGGCCGAGACGCACCGCGCCGAGGATGCGAAGAAGGAGAAGGACGTCAAGTCCCTGAACGAGGCCGAGGCCGGCGCATACCGTCTCGAGCAGTCACTGACCGATTTGGGCGACAAGATCACCCAGGAGGAGAAGGATACGCTGCAGCCGAAGATCGAGGCCCTGAAGAAGGCCGTCGAGCAGAAAGACGCTGAGCTGGCGGAGAAGCTGCTCAAGGAGGCCGAGGACGCGTTCATGCCGATAGCCGCGAAGCTCTACGCGGCCCAGCAGCAGGGACAGCCCCAGGGCGGACAGGGCAACCCGTTCGGCGGCGCAACGGGAGGCAACCCGTTCGGCGACATATTCAACCAGGCCGCACAGGGCGGCGAGACAGGTCCTCACGTCTACGGGCCGCAGACGCAGAACGAGGCCCCTCAGGCCGAGAATGTCGACTTCGAGGAGGTCAAATAGGAATACCAGACGACAGACAAAGACGGAAGAAGGAGACCGGGAGGCCTCCTTCTTTTATTATATCAGTCAAGCAGCAGCCTGCAGCCTTTCGGGACACCGAGCCGCTCGAGCAGGTTGCGGTGATACCGGTACAGGTACCTGAACATCTTGGAGTTCGCCCTGATGTTCCTCAGGTTCACACAGTCGCGGAAGGCATTGTCCTCAATCTTACAGTAGTCGCCGAGGAACCTGACGGTCGTGAGGTTCATGCATTCGCCGAACGCCTGATTGTTGATGTGTTCGAGCGATGCCGGCAGTGTGACCGACCTGAGTCCTGATCCGTAGAATGCCTGTGATTCTATGTTTTTCAGGCCTGCCGGCAGCTCTATCCGTTCAAGGGCCTTGCAGTTGCTGAACATACCGAATGTAATGTCATACGGTTCTTCACAATCATCGATAGAGACCTCTGTCAGACCGGTACAGTTTGAGAATATATTGCTTTCACATTCAATAACAGAAGCCATGGTGACTTTTTCCAAATAGGCACAGTTATTGAACGCGTATGAATGTATTTCCATTTGCCAGACATCGGACAGTACGGCCTCCCGCAGGCGTGAGCCTTCGAACGCACATCTGCCGATGGAAAGCCTGTCATGGAAAGTAATCTCTTCAAGGCCGCAGCCGACTCCGCCCTTGAACAAGTTATCAGGTATGTGATCGACATTGAAAAAGAATTCGAATTCGGGAAAATACCTTATATCGCTTTTAGACTCTGCCGCGAGCTTCTTCGCGTAATTTATCACTTCCTCGAAATGATCGACGTCTTCTTCCATACAGTCCTCCATCGTTACGATGCCTCCCCACTTCATGGCCTTCGCAATGAAGGGATCCTTGAAATTGACTCTTGACTTCATGGGATCCGTCACCGCCGCGGCGTCCTGGACGGCCTCTTTCTTACGCGCTTTGTTGCCGGCCTTGAAGGCCTCATACATTGCGGCATGTTCGTCAAGCTCCTCGATTGTGTCGCGAATCCAGTTATCCGCCCATCTGAACAGGTTTTCCATATTGTTGCAGGATCCCGCGAATGACTCGAATTCCCATCCCTGGTTGCTGCTTCTGATTTCCGCAAACAGCTCGGCCATCCGGCCGTCGTATTTGGTAATCGACAGCTCAATGTCGAATTCCAGGGGATCTGATTCCAGGTGACATGAGAATTTGCCGTTTACCGCGTCGATATCCTCTGAGGAGAAACCTGATTTGAACGTCATGTCGTCCCAGAGGCTTTCCACTTCGTCGGGATTCCATCCGTGTACGGCGACGGACTGGACGGCATCCTGTACAGACTCCTTCTTACGTGCGGTATTGCCGGCCCTGAACGCCTCTTCGAGATATCCGTGAGCTTTTTGCCAACTGCGCCAGTCTTCCGCATCTGTATCTCCGTCGTCGTCAACCGGTATCCCGAGTTTCCTGAAGAACGGTGTCAGTATATCTCCGTGTATAATATAATCACCCCGGACAACCAGGCCAGACGGCAGTCCTGTCAGTCTGGTGCAGCCGTTCAGCCACAGGGTTCCTTCAACCTCCAGGCCTGCAGGCAGTCCTGTCAGTCCGGTACAGTTTATCAGATACAGAGATCCGTTAACCTTCAGGTTATCAGGCAGGCCTGTCAGTTCGGTGTTGCCTGTCAGATACAGGTCTCCGTCAAAGTACGGGCGTCCATCCCTGATCTCGAGCTCTATATCGGTCTGTTCCCTGAACCGGTCAATCTGTGCCTGTATATTGTCAACCGACTCGACGGCATCCTGTGCCGTTTCCTTTTTCCTTGCCTGGTTGCCGGCCCTGAAAGCCTCGTTAATTTTATCGAAATCGAACTTATCCATAGCAGGCTATTTATCCGTATTCAGTGACCTTTGCATAACGGCGTTGTTTAATATACAGGTATTTTAAATTCAAAGTAAATGGCAGAAAACATTCTTGACAGATCAAATTCAATGCTCCAGCTTTTCGTAAGAGAGGTTGAGATAGATCAACAGCTTCCGAAGTGGAAGCTTGTGCGGTATATGGAGAATCACTCGTCCGACAAGGACCTCAAGGCGGTAAAGAACTGGTTGGCAAGAGTCCGTAATGAAGAATTCGGTGAAGACGGGGATCTCGACGACCTGATTATCATGGATTCGGAACCTGAAAACGGTAGTACCGATAATAAGGCGGAAGTAACGTCGACACCGGACGGATCACTCAGCGGATATATCATCACGGAGAAGGAACATGACGAGATGCAGAAGAAGCTCGACAATATGTCCGTATCGATACGCGAGTTCGACGGACTGAATACCGAGGACTTCAACCTTATCGTGTCGAAGCGCATGATAAGCAAGGAGTTCCGAAAGTACGGCATGTCGACCAACACGTTCCTGACATTCGACGGATCCGGCAATACCGCGATTACCGACCCCAAGACGGATTCGTCATTTGTTGAAAGGGTCACTCAGATATTCCGCCGCTGGGCCGGCCAGTCCAAGTATCAGAAGGAAGAGGCCATGGAGTTCGATGCGATCCAGTTTTTCGACGCCATGAAGACACTGCTCAAGTCCGAGACCGTTACATACGCGAATCGTGTCAAGCCCTATATCATAGCTCTCAAGCAAGCACATGACATGGGACAGGAATCGCTCGCGCAGAATCTCATATCGTCGATGTTCATCAACAAGTACGAGTCCATCCTCTACGCCGGCGGCATCCGCCACAAGGTGACCGAGGATCAGGTCGTCAGATTCGTCAAGAAGGCGGAGAAGGGCGTGCGGCTCGACTATATCAAGAACTTCGTCCGTCCGCTGCCCGATTCGGCCGTGGCCGCCAAGAAGTCGGCGGACAAGCTGCTGGTGTTCGACAACTATGTCATCCTGCATTTCGATCCGGAGCTCAAGTCGTTCGCCGAGACGCTGGCGGAACAGGAGAAGAAGCGCCAGAAGAAGGCCGATCCCATCATGTTCGGCGTTATATCAGGTTCAAAGGACCTCTACTATATCACTGACTGGATCGACGACTACTGTGATCTGACACTCGACAAGTTCGTCGAGGTCGCTGGCCTTGAGGACAAGGACATTTCAATCGACGAGAAAATCAAACTGACATGATACTGGAGAACAGATACACGGCGCTCGATACTGTTAGGCTGCTCAGGAAGGCTGGCATGACGGGACTCCTGACCGATAACGCGTGGGTACAGGGCGAGTTCGTCCGTCCGGAGATATACGAGAAGCATCCCGGCCTGTCGGATGACGGCTATACAGGCCTGACCAAGAAATGGGGCGGTCCGTATGCCCATAATGAGGTCTATGAGAAGAAATGGCGGGTCATCCGCCAATGCCCGATTGAGGATCTCGGCAATCTGCCCGCGCCGACGCTCTGGGAGGCCGTGCAGTGGCTGATTGAGAACAGGAACGTCTGGGTGACCGCCCTGCCCGATCAGAACCGTAATGAGAACGAGACCGAGCAGAGGCTCGTCTGGACCTGGAACGCCAGGTTCATCAGCAAGGACGACTCGATTGTCACGCTCACATCATACCAGACCGGCGATCATGCGGATTCCTGGGAGCGGGCAATGGGCGACGGACTGTTCGTCGCGGCATGGGTGCTCGACCGGGTGAAGCCGGAGGATCTGTTCAACAGATGGTACAGCTACAGATTCCCGAATAATCTGCTGCGCATCAGGAAGGCCGTGGAAGGACATCATAAATTCGTAAGCAAGCTATGAGCGATAATTTCAAGGACAAGAAATGGTTCAATCAAATCTCCCAGGAACGGAAAGACCGTATCTGCAGGGAGTTCGGCATAACCGAGGAGAATCTCAAGAAGGCCGGGCGCATGACGGACGACGGACGAATCGTCATTGATATCATGCGCCTGCACTATCCGGTGCCGAGGGACTGGGAGTACTACTATGACTGGCTGCAGGACATTGAGATACCCGATCTGTTTGAGGAGCTCAGGAAAACCGACAAGGAACATGTCGAGCCTGTAATCGATATCATGTGCCGTATACTGGAGATTGATCCGGATATCAAGCTCGGCAAGTCGCGCAAATGTCCTCCAGGACGCTGTTTCTGGACCCGTGACACGCTTCTGAAACTCTGGGATGAATACTGCAAGGCCAAGGCGGACGGAACCGATA
>Ga0310691_10000249_pt1 | contig 110176 bp, 165 predicted proteins | sample 176DNAGHGlowgp2_FD_203887 | JGI IMG/M metagenome (GOLD analysis project Ga0310691, IMG submission 203887) | Sheep rumen microbial communities from Palmerston North, Manawatu-Wanganui, New Zealand - 1766 DNA GHGlow gp2 (v2) (version 2) | ecosystem: Host-associated > Mammals > Digestive system... | reverse complement strand
CGCTAAGATGCTCGAGAAGCTTGGTGCAGTGCTCGACGTCGACAAGTGCATCGAACGCATCAAGAGTCAGCAGGCGGAAGCTAAGGCTCTGATCGACTCGAACGAAGAGCTGTTCGCTATCGTGGGCGAAGCTAACGAGAAGCTCGAAGCGACTATAAATAGCCACAAAGAAAAAGAGGAATAAGTATGGTAATTCAGTGCAAAGACGGCGAACTTCAGGTTCCCGAGATGCTCCTTCAATTCAACCCAGGCGCACGCAAGTTCTGCAACGACCCCAAGCATCTAGAGTGGGCTAAGGGCAAGGACATGGGTACAGTCTTTAATCAGCTCAACAGCATGCCGTGGGACTAACATGTCAGTCGAATTGAAAGACGTCCAGTTCAGCATGGATCTCGCTAACGAGATCGATCAAGAAGACTTTCCGCTCACTTACGAGATGATCCACAAGAACCGCTATGACGAGACAGTTCGTGTCCGTAAGCTGTTCAGAGATACGAGATCGAAGCCATCTGCTATCGTGATCTACCGAGACAAGTACAATGACGAGAACGCTATGACGAGACGCAGGATCTTCTGCTTCGAAGTGGCGCTCGGCGAGCACGGTCGCGGATTCGGTCACAAGCTCATGGAAGAGATCAAGTGGGACGCTGACGAGATCACTCTTGGCTATCTCGTGGAAGCTAAGTTCTTCTACATCAAAGAGGGATTCATTGAATCTGGCGAGAACGAACTCAAATGGAAACGATGCGACATCGAAACTGAAGAGGAATAACTAATGAGAAAAATCGTAACTCTCTTTGCATTTGCCCTATTTATAACTTCATGTGACCAACTCTGCGGACAGGATCACGAACACAAGTACAGCAAAAAGCGCAGATCTGCTGAACCTTATTGGCCAGTGAAGGTCTGCTCGCTTGGTGACCAGACTGGCGAAAGCTGCGTCGAGTACAAAGCCAAGAAGATCATCATGGAACACGCTTTTTTCCAGTTCTACGACATGGATGGCGATCTGCTACAGTACAACAACGCTGGCTGGTCTATCATAATCTCTCCGAAAGTCGAATAAATTTCAATTTTCGCTATTTACAAAATCGAGATAAATTCCTATATTGACAATACAGGAGATTTACCTTATGAGATATCTGGAACTTTCAAATGCAGTGGACACTATCAACAGAGACCTTGACTTCTTTGGCGTAGAACACAAGACTGCCGATCTGCACCCAGACTCGGTAGACATTCTCTTCTACGACGACTGCGACATTCGTATCTACCGTGATCGTGACTTCTACTCGGTGAGCTGGGAAGTTCCGGGCGGCGTAAGCTGCACTGACAGTCTCGCTACCGTCAAGTTCTGGATCGCTAACAAGGTCTCGAATCACGAACACGGCGAAGACTAAATTGTTTCACACTCAACTAAACTGGAGAAAACTAAATGTATGGAAAACCGCTTGCCTACGTCGTAAGAGTGGGCGAAATACGTGAAATTCCTGGAGCCGATCGTATCGAGCTCGCATCTGTAATGGACTACACTGTAGTCGTAAAGAAGGGCGAATACAAGCCCGGAGACTTTGGCATCTATGTCGAAGTCGACAGCTTGCTGCCCGATGGTCTCAGCGACGAACTGAGGGCCAAGTATCAGGCAATCAAGGACGGAACTGATCTCGCAGAAGCTACAGAAGATGAACGCGCTGCTGCACTGGCTGAGATCCAGAATCAGAGCAAGTACCCTTACTTCGAATTCCTCCGCGACAGGAAGTTCAAGATCAAGTCTATGAAGCTGAGCAAGTTCGGCGTCGTGTCTCAGGGCATTCTGTTCAAGCCGTCTGATCTAGGCTTGACTAACGTCGAAGAGGGACAGGACTACACCCAGCAGTTCGGCATCACAGAGATCGTTCAGGACGAAGAGGAAGCTGGTCTCGCTGATCAGTACGAGAAAGACGGCTGGCTCACCAAGAAGCTCATGCGCTTCAAGTGGTTCCGCGACTGGCGCAAGCGCAAGAAGCATTCCGAGACCTGGGATCCGACTCATCCTGGCAAGTCCGACGAAGAGAACGTCCAGAAGATCTACACCAAGATGTACGAGAAGTACAAGGACAAGGTCTGGGTAGCGACTGAGAAGCTCGAAGGTCAGAACATCACTATCTTCACCGAGTATGAAGACAAGGTCAAGTGGCTGTTCTTCAAGAAGCACGTCAAGCACGTGGGCGTCTGCTCTCGCACTCGTGAACTCAACAACAAGGGCAGCGGAAAGAACTTCTGGGACACTGTCAAGCGTCTCGGATACGACAAGATCATCGAACAGATCCCTGGCGAATGGTTCTGCCGTGGCGAACACGTCGGTCCGGGAATCCAGAAGAACATCTACAATCTTCCGAGAACTGAGATCTACTTTTTCGACTTCTACCGCAAAGAGTACTACATCGACGTTCAAGATCGAAACAAGAAGAAGTCTCGATGGGTGAAGCTCAACTACGATGAGTCTAAGGAGTTCGCCGAGAAGTGGAATCTTCCGATGGTTCCGATGCTCGACGACAACTACAAGCTTCCCGAGAGCACTGTGAACGAGAAGGGAGTCAAGGTCTCTGGCGCTGACATCATGCTCCAGCAGTCCGACAAGAACACCATCTTCGGTCGCAATCTCAAGCACAAGCGTGAAGGCTTCGTTCTCCGTCTCAAGGACGACTACAACGTGTCCTTCAAAGTCAAGAACCCCAACTACTCTATCTAAAGGAGGACACTATGGGATTTTTCAAAGACCTCTTCAAGTCTAAGGCTAGAAAAGAAGCTGATGCTCTCAACGAGCAATGGCACACTTTGCTCAACACTGCTGTTCGGCAGCTCGAAAGCTCCAATCGCAATTACGATCAGTACAAGAAATTCTTGAGTCTGCTCAGCGGTAGAGATGTCCGTAACTGGCTTCCGAGACTCAAGATCCTGGTCGACGGCAAGCTCTCTGACGGATCTCCAATCCTCAGCAAGTTCTTCCTTCTTCCAGTAGCCGAGTCGATATTCAAGTGCCGTATCGCTGTTCACGACAGCTCCATCCTTGACTATATCAAGGGAAACGGCTTCGGGATCGTGAGATTAGGTGGTCCGAACATCTACGAGAAGGACGTCGCTCTACAAGCTTCTAAGGGTCTCTTCCTGATGGAATTCTGCGACCACTGGGACATGGGCAATATCGTAGAGAAGTGCAATAAGTACTACGATGCTCTCTTGAGCGTCAAAGACCGAATCGCATCTCGTGAAGTGATCTGCGTTCCGAAGTACACGAAGATCGAATGGAACGGAGGAGCCTTCTCTTTCGAAACGGAACTCACTCCATCACGCGTAGACGAGATCATCGCTGCTCTTCCTTCTGACTGCAAGTATCTCCGAGAATATCGTAGATACTTGATCGATAAGCTCGCAGAAGCTTCAATCAGTACAAGCTCTGTCGGCGTCAGAAAAGTGAAGACTGTCGCTTACAATCAGCCTGTCGTGTACTGCTGGATCTACTCTGACTTCGAAAAGCGTCATCTGAACGACCTCAACTATCAGGCGAAGAACAAAGAGTTCGAGTCTGTGATCAACGAGATCAAGGACGCTGCACAGAAGAAGATCGAGACGGAGATCTGATGGCTAAGAGAAAGAAACCGAAAGAGAGACCGCTTCCGCCTGGCACAGTTCTATCATGGAACGAAGTCTGGATGATGCTCGAGATGCAGAAGATGGACCCAGACGGTCCGATGCTCATCAAGCTTCCGAAGCCGTTGACTTTCGGTCAATATCCCGATGGAAGTCCGAGGATGGCGACTCACGTCGGGTTCGCGATCGATGACTTCGATCATCTGAAGACTGACCTCTTCGCTATCACAGAAGACGGAATCCTAGACTTGGACATCACGAACATCGATCATCCGAGAAAAGAGATTCCGAACTAAAAGTAACTAATTCTTTACAAATCTGGGAGGTTTACTATCCTCCCAGATTTTCTTATATTTGCACTATCAACAACTTAAACTGAAGGACTAACTATGTCAATCTTTGATAACTTCCGCTCTATCAGCGGTGCTGAAATCTACCGTGAAACCTGTGACATCATCAAGGAATATCGCCTGAAGTATCAGGTAGAAGCTGTCGTACCCACTGACGATCCTGAAGAAGAAGCGAAGCGCCACAAGATGAAGCGCAAGAGCTTCTATCTCGACAGCTTCGCAAACAAGGACTGGTTCATCCAGTTCAAGTACGCACCGGTCAACGGAAAGTTCCTTCCCTATCTCACTCGCATCTGCAAGACTCCTAATATCCTGATCACAGAAGATGGCATCAAGTGCAATCCAGACGATCTCGCGTGCTTCGCATACAACGGCAGCTACTCCCTCGCCGACTGGAAGGAAGTCAAGACGAAGCTCATCCGTGGTCTCGAATATGCGCTCGACACTGCTAATCGCGTTCAGGAACACTGGGGCGACTGGCTCGCTGGCGAGGAAGACAAGACTCTCGTTCACTACGAACAGGCAAAGAAGCCGAACGCCGTGATCATCAAGAAGGCAAAGAAGACGGAGGATGACAATGCGTAACCCAGACCGACTCTACAAGTTCTACGAAGAACTCCAGAAGATCCAGTCGACTTACTGTCCAGATCTCACGTTCGAGGGGTTCATCTATTACTTCTTGAAGGACTATAAGCGTGATCCGTTCTTCCCCGAAGAAGATGAGTATCTCAAAGCTGTCGAAAAGTGGGCTATGAATCGCACCCAGCCAGAGTGGGACGGAAAGGTTAAGTTCGACTCTGCGACTTACGACAAGTTCCGTGATCTTCACAAGGAATACTTCCCGGACTGGCGTTTCGGTCAGCTTCTAGTCAACTTCCTTGGCTCATTTCCTGATTCAGACTTCATCGGAGACGATAAGCTAGTCAAGTATCTTGAACAGTTCGCACACGGCGAACGTCCACACGACTAATGAGAAGGAGAAAAGATGAAATTCTTTGACGCGTTGATCGAATTTTTCACATATAGCGAGAAAGAGAACGAACGCCGCTGGCAGGAGTTCCTGAAGCTCGCTGAGTATCTGACAGAGAATCTTCCGTTCGAAGTTCGCGAGAAGCTTGGCAACAAGAAGCTCCATCCGAGCGTCGACAGCAATATCGGCATCTTCGACTTCACTATGACAGACATTCTGTGGTGGAAAGAAAAGAAGAGCGCTACCTCCTTCATCCTGAAGGACGACAAGCAGTTCAAGAAGGAAGTGAAGCTCGCGCTTCTAGAAATCATGGACAAGTACTCTGCTGCTATGGGCGAGAAGCTCGCTAAACAGGCAAAAACGATCCTAAAGAAACTCGAAACGGAGGGAGAGGATGCAGCCTAACCGTTTATTGGTACTTACTGGCGTGCAGAACGACTTTTTCCGCCTTCCCTTTGGGAATACAAGGATGTCGCCTGTTCTCCCTAAAATCGCTGATTATGTGCAAAATTGGGACGGTGACATAATTGTCGTAAAAGAGACGCGCTTGACAGAAGATCAGATAAAAGATGGTCTAGCTTGCATTCCAGACACTAAGCCGTGGGATCAGATGCTCGAGTACATCTACACTGGATTCGCCGAACACTGCATCAAGTGGTCTGAGGGCTGGGAGATCGTTCCGGAGCTGCTTCCTGCGCTACAGCAGAAGAACGAGAAGAGCTGCCGATTCAGAACTGTCGAAGCTTATGGTCAGACATGGCACGACTGGGCTAACAACATCATGACCTATTCTGACATCGTGATCGCTGGAACTAAGATCGAAGATCAGATCGTCTCGACCGTCTTCGCTATTCGTGCTATCCGTCCAGAAGTTCCAATCAAGGTTCCCATCGCTCTGTGCGCTGGCGACCACGAAGTGACAGTGAGAGAGACCTGTCACGTAATCGACACTCAAGTCGCACTAACTCGGAGTCTGCCATGAAGCAATACTACCGAATCAAGACACCGCTAGAGTATGCTGGAAGGGATTTCTTTCGTAGAACTACGGCGTTCGCTTGGGTTCTGTTCGTTGCTCTAGTCTCTATCGCGTACTCTGTTCCTGGAGTCATCATGGGATTCGCTCCTGCGCTTCTCGGATCAGTGCTGGTAGGAAACGCGGTTCTGATGCTGTTCTTCTACGGACTCGGCGCATGCGATCTGAAGTACGAGACACACGGAAACGTGACCAACAGGACAGACGAGCCGACAGATAGAGGCTGGTTCTTCATCGAAGCTGCTCAGTGGATGAGCTGCTGGTACATTCTGAAGATCACAGTCTACATCGCGCTCTACCTCCTCTATGCACTATTCCTGGGTATCGCAAATTTAGCTATATTGTTATTCTACTGGCCGAGAGAGGAAAAATGATGATCAAGGGATTCTCAAAGAAAATCGACGAGACAGAACTGAGACTGAAAGCTGAACGTGATCGGCTCAAAGAGCAGCTTCAGGCGAAGCAGAACGAGCTGGACGAGTACAGAAACAGTCAGAGCAACAACCGCAGAGAAGCTGCACTGAACAAGTACAAGGGCAAGATCATTCGTGTCAAGCAGTATTGGCGTGGACTGTCTCCGTTGAACAAGCAGGAGCTGATCTACCGATACTACTTCCTATACGTGACTGGCGTCAGATACTGCTTGGAGACTACTATCGAGTTCGAGGGCCGCGTACTCGACATGAATCTGGCACCGGATGGATTCGACGCTGCTAATCACATCGTAGACCACAACTTCGAGAAGGTCGACTTCTCTATCTTCAAGTCTCAGCAGATCCGAGTCGATCTGGACGAGATCGAGCGCGAGTACACGGAAGACGAAGTGAGAGAAATCGTAAAGCGTGTTCGTGAAGCGCAGGACGAGATGGTGAAGAGCTTCATGAAGGACGAACATTGAAAGAGAACGTAAAGAACAGCTTGGTAGACTGGCTGGCTAGACTTCAGCCCGAGGAAGTTGACGTTATGCTTTTGCGTCTCAATGAACAATACGACAGAGAGGTAAAGAAACATGAAGGGAGATAGACATCACGTCTACATGGTCACGTTCTTCACGACTGATGGAGGCGGATCTTCAGTAACTCAGACTTTCAGCTTCTGCTCGAACAAGAACGGCTGGGATTTGCAGAAAGAGATAGAGGGTCGTGTCAGAAACTTCAAGCTTGATCAGCCGTGGGCAACCAACGGACGACCGATCAAGATGATCTTCGACTGCGGAGTAACAGGTAAAACGCATGGAAATTGCACAAAAGATACTTGAGGACACAAAACTATGATGAAATTTAAGCTAAATTCGTCAAGAAATCCTTCCAATATTTAGTTGGATGAATTGTACATCCAGGAATAAATAAATGTCAGAGAAAGCACTTGTATTTCATTAAAAAGTCTATATTTAGAATATAATGTTTAGGTCGTACAAATATCGGCTATATCCGACAAAGAAACAGGAAGTGCTTCTAGCCAAGCATTTCGGGTGCGTCCGATACATCTACAACTATGGGCTTGAACGTAAAATCAAATCTTACTCCGAAACTAATAAAAGCGAGTCACGCTTCACAATACAGAGAGACTTGCCAAAGTTGAAGAAATCCGAGAGCACAAAATGGCTCTCCGAGGTCAATTCACTCTCGCTCCAAGCTGCCCTGTTGAACTTAGATATGGCGTTCACACGCTTCTTCAATGAGAAGAAAGGCTTTCCGAAGTTCAAGTCCAAGCATGATAACAAGCAGTCCTTTCAAATTCCGCAGAATACAAAGGTAGATTACGAAGCCAAACGTGTGTATCTGCCCAAATTCAAGGAAGGGATTAAATGCAAGTTTGATAGACAATTTAGCGGAAAGACAAAGACAAGCACAGTAAGCAGAACACCAACAGGCAAGTATTTCATATCCATTCTTGTGGAAACTGAAGATACAATTCCGAACAAAGCACCGATAGACGAGAACCAAGCGGTCGGTGTGGACTTGGGCATCAAGATGTTCGCCACATTGAGCGATGGAACCGAAATACAGAATCCTAAATACTTGAAGAAAGCCTTGAAGAAACTCAAGCGGTTGCAACGCTCCGTTTCTCGTAAAGTCAAGGGAAGCAATAAGCGGAAGAAATCCGTAAGATTGCTTGCACTTCAATATGAGAAGGTCACGAACAAGCGCAAGGATTTTCTACATAAGACTACCAAGTATTTGATAGACCACTACGACACGATATGCCTTGAAACCTTGTCTGCAAGTAATATGATAAAGAATCATAGGCTTGCACAAGCATTGTCCGACATAAGCATAGGTAAATTCAATACCTATATGGACTACAAGGCTGAGTGGTACGGGAAGAATATAATCCGAATAGGGCGGTTTGAGCCATCCAGCAAGATGTGTTCTTGTGGTCATATCTACAAGGGACTGACCTTGAAGGATAGAGTATGGACTTGCCCAGTCTGTGGTTCTGTAAATCAACGCGACCTTCTTGCCGCAAAGAACATCAAGAAGTTCGCATTTAAGTTAAACAATACGGCTCGGACAGCCGGAATTTACGCCAAGGAGTCTATGAACCACGTTAGTGGAGCAGCCTTGGAAACATCACTCGCAGACGCTGTAGAAACTCATACGTCTTTAGAGGTGGGTAGTTCATGCTGAGCGGAGTTCTATGCAGAAAGCTTGACATCATCGATGATGCAGAGCAGACGCCTGGCCACTCAAGAGAGATGACGAGATTCCGTCATCTATGCTACGAGCCCATCGTCAAGGGCATGATCAAGATCCGTCCATCAAACAAGTACACAGATCTATCACCCATCGACACTATGATCAAAAATGTTCTTGAAAAGAACAACTTCAAGCTCAGGAATCGCACTTACCATCTAGACGAGCATGATGCGCTCGTAAGCGCTGACTTCTGGGTAGAGAGCACAGAGGACTAACTATGAAAATCTTAAAGAGCTCATTTCACTTTCAACCGTCCGACGACTTGTTCCCGATCGACAAGTTCCGTCAGATCCCCGAATTCATCAAGATCACGGCTAATCTGAAGCGCAGATTCGTGATGGTCACTACGCCAGACATTCTCACGGCGTTGAGTCTAGTCATGCGTCTAGAACCAATCGGCAATATGCTGTGGCAGGGACAGATCGAGGGCAATCAGTTCCAGATCATTCCAGACATCTTCCATCCGATGAACAAGCCAGGATATATTCTCATACGGTATGTTGACGCTGACACGGTCACTCTGATCGAGTTCGAGGAACACATGATGGGCGTAGCTGGATTCGACAGCATCGTGGGTAAGACCGATGAGACACAGCCTGAGGATAAGCAGGAGACTGATGAAGATTTTCAGCGCTATCTTTGTGATCTGCCTCCAGTAGAAGAACAGGCAAAGGATCCGAGATACTTTCAGGTAGCAGAACAGGTAGGCGACAAGTACGTGTTCGATCCAGAGATCTGCCGTCCAAGCACAGAGACATGCGGCGAGTGCATTCATGGAGTCTGCTGTGAGAAAGCAAAGATCGCTAAGACGGTCGCAGTCAGAAAAGACCCCCAGATGGGCTTCAAGAAGCTTGAACCTACCAGAGTCGAGTGGGACTGCGTAGCTGAACTAACTGAGAAAAAGCTGAATGATCACGAAGTTCCATTTGAGTCTAAAGACTTTGGATCTTCCTATACAGTAAGATTCAAACTAGGAAAACACAGATACGCAATCAAGTTCAAGCTGAAAGAAGATCTGAGCAACATCGTTACGTTCAGCAAGTTCGACATAAATCCTGAAAAGAATGTAGGATCTGTAATCTACCGAGCGGACGTCTTCAATCCCGAGAGCATGAACGAATATCTCGCTAAGCTCGATTCAGTTCTCGAAGATGAAGTCGTAAAAGAGCTAGCTAAGGATCCACCTAAAGAGATAGACAAGGGTCAGCCAGTAGAGAGTGATGATATTCCAGGGTGGAGGCTGCTCATCGATAGAATCGAGAAGCTTCTAGACAACTACCGTATCAAGTATAAGTGCGATGACTGCGAAAACCTTCACTACATCAGATACGAGAATGGATATAAAAACTACTACGTATGCTTCGAGGAGACAAAGAAGATGCAATATACCTGTGCTGTCTTCATGAACGATAGCGAAGGAAAAGCTCTATGGGCAGGCCCGATCAATTCCTACGATCAGCTTTACGAATTTGAACAAGCCATCGTGAATACAATCAAGCCTATGGAGAATGAACCATGGTAGACAATCTATTCAGACCGCTAATCACGAGCAAGATGCTGAAAGAGATCCTCGATAAACGTGATTGTCGTTGGGTCTCAGAAAAAGAGGCAGAGAAGCCAGAAGACTTCTGGGTCAAAGTTTCCTTCGGATCGAACTACATGTACTATGGCGGATTCGGCGGAGGAACTGCTTTCGACGATCTCAAGGAGATGGACGCTGAATATCTGACTACCGAAAACAATCACTACTTGATTCTCGGCAAGATGATCCTAGAAGTGAACGGCAAGCCGATGTTCTTCGTTCGCAGACCCGAGCTCGTCAAGGATCCAGACGAGAAAGAGGAATGGCAGGGCACTATCTACGCTGAAGTGAAGCTCATTCCCACACAAGAGAACATCGAGCTTCTGACAGCTATGGCTAACGAGGGTTTCGGGATCGCACTCACGTTGACTGGATCCTTCTCTGGAACGTTCCAGTATGACCATCTTCACATCTGGGACAACGATCCTGGCCAGTTGAAGAGCACTAAGGCTAAGGTCATCAAGAACCCGTTCGCTCCTAAAGAAGACTAAAAATACGTAAAATCAAAGAAAATGTGGTGCAAGGCTATTTAGTTTTGCACCGATTTTTTCTAGATTGTATAAAAACAAGAGGAACTTATGAGCGAAGAAACTAATGCCAAACCGATTATGCGCTTCAGAAAAGTGTCTATGGATGAAGCCGATGAATGGGAGCGCAGTGAATGGGCGACCGCTAACGAAGGAATCAATCTGTACTTCATACCGAGCCTCATGGAATATGAGCATCTCAAGAAGTGGTACATTCCGAACATTCTCCAATGGCACACTCCTAACGTAATGGATGGTGGAATCATGCTGTCTGTCGCAGTGCGTGAAGAAGAGGTCCACTCGAACGACGACGGAGGCTGGGTAGCTCGTCCATCGAACAGCATGGAATTCGCTCTCGGCAAAGACTCTTTCATCGGCATGAACACTGTGTACTCGAGAGCTTCCATCGACAGAAACTCCGACGCCCTCTATCATCTCCACATCAATCCAGTCACGAAGAGCGTCTTGCTTGACATCGTATCGAACCCAGATGACGAAAAGATGAGAGAGTGGCTGCTCAAGCACGATATGCATGGCGTAGTTTACCAGCGTACTGACTCTCATCTAGTATTAAAGCGTTTTCAGAAGAAAGATGTAGACCTTCATAACGGTGAACATCTCAACGACTTTACGGACTTAGAAAATCCGGAAGCTGTAGAGAAGATTAAACATGAACTGGGGTTAGAATGATCAATGATTTCATCTATGTAGTCAAGTTCGAGAGACCGGACCAGCCCGGAAAAGCTCTGTATATCGGAGAAAATGTACCAGTGACCGACTTTCTTCCTGCAGCTAAAATCTTCAAGTCTCCTAGAAGCGCTTACAGAATGATGTCCTTTTACAAGACTCATCACAAGTTTTCACACGACCATGCAGTGCTCAAGATCAGACGGAAGTTCGAATTCGTCGACGAGATCGTGAAAGACGAGAAAGGACAATATCGCCATAGGGCATAAAAGGAAACACAAATGATCGACATCAAGAAACTCAAGGAAAATGCAGAACCGAGAAACTTCACTCTAAACGAGAACGAAGGAAATAAGTGGAGTCATGCTAGAATGGGACGCCTCATCGCTACGATCCTCCACGCTGCTAACGACTGTCAAGCAAAGTGCAACTACTGTGGAGACAGTCTCTATGTCGGTGAAGCTGTAGGAACTGCTCTCCAAGTTGATCCTGTCTTCATGGACGAACGACCAGGACCAGGAGATGAAGTGGTGGAACGCTACTTGGGGACTCTCAATGGAGTCATCAAGGTCTATCTCGCACCAGAACTCGAAAAGAACGAGTGCTTGATGGGACATCACGGCAGAACTGCCATTGGCGAGAAAGACTTTTTCTTCCTTCAGAAGTATGATGGTCTGGAACTCGTCGACTTCACCAACACTGAAGATGAGCCAGTACCCGAGCCAGGAAGCTTCGAAGTTACTTTCGAAGGCGCAGACGACGAACGTGGTGAACTCAAGTTCGTTCTTCCTAGACAGCTTCATGAATTCTTGAACGAGTGTCACAATTTCGCTGTGCACAACTGCGACTACTACGTGAACGGCGTATCTTACTTGGGAGAATAGAATATGACAACAGCAGAAGCAAAAGTTAACGAGTTCGCGAACAAGATTCTCGACTTCATCGAACAGTAAGAACAGCAGAACGCAGATCCGAAGTGGATCCTTCAGGGCGTCAAGGGCTACATCTGCGGAATGTCTGATGGAATCGAGTTCGCTGAAGAGATGAGAGCGCCTGATCACGACATTCAGGTTCCTCTGAACCTCTGCAAGGAATCGATAGACAACATCGCTAAGACGTTCAAAGATGCTCATCCGGCTTGGAAGCCTGAAGGACGTTCTGATATTGAGGATATTCTGGACAAGCATCTCGGAGTACCGGAAGCAAAATGTGGGATAGAGATCCGATGAAATGCAAAGACTTGAAAGTATATGTCGAAAACATCGACTGCTACATGCTAGCGTCTCTTGAGGGCTGCTTGCAGAAGTGGATCGATGATCATCAGAGCTGCGAGATCGTGGACTTCCGCGAGATCAAAGACCGTTTGATCCTATTCTACAAGGATACGAAAGTTCCGTTCGAGATCGAAAAATCTACCAAAGATAAGCTGTCAGAGCGAGGTTGGGCATAATGTCTACGAAAGTATTTTACGCATATCTATTCAAGGAGAATGCAGAATTTGGCGACTTAGAGAAAGCGAGAGCATATCTAGCCGATCTGCGTGATAAGTTCATCGAGTGGGTTCCGAAAGACATGATCCGTTGGGACTCGTTCTACAAGGACATAGAAGACCGTTTTGACATGATGAAGGCTATCGAGAAAGATACGAAAGATCCGTTCAAGGGCGGAGTCTGGGACTATCAGCTTCAGGCTATGGTCTTTCCAAGGACTCTAGACGGCGTCAACTACATCGCTATCCAGTTCTTTCCGTCAAATGGAGTCGAGAAGTTCCTCAAAGAGAATGTGAATCTTCGTGAGTTCTGGTACGAGGATCAGACAGACGATGGCTTCGATCTGCCAGACTATCCTCTCCGTGAGAAATTCTGGGAGAGCGTCTATGACGGCTGTGGCGTTCCATCTGAACGAGGATTCAATTACGACATCTATGATGGAACTAACTTCAGAGTGACTGAAACTATCGCTACAGCGTTCTGTAAATTGAGAGACGCTAAGAAGGAGAAGGCAAATGTACAAGAAGACTGAGACTACATTCTACGTGATCGCGGCAATCATCAGTCTTCCCGCTATGGAGCCGAGCGTGCTGTTCTGGAACAAGAACCGCAACAAGTGGACAGATGACGTGTCGAAGGCTATGCACTACTCTTCTCACGGCGCTGCGGCTTATCTGCTAGGTCCTACTAGCGCCTCTAGTGGACATCTCGGCAACTGGGGTATCAAGCCTCTAAAGGCAAAATATGGCGACTATGTCGAGATCAAGATCCTGAAAGCCACTTCTACTGTCAAGTTCGAGGATGCATAGTGCCAAACACAGCAGCTTTATCTATATTTGGATAGTAAACAACTGGAGATCTTAAAGCATGATCGAGAACAAGGAAGAGTACAAAAAGAAGTGCAAAGAGCTCACAGACGCGATGAGTGCACAGATCGATGTCGTATCGACAGTGAGTCATCTTCAGACTCTGTATGGAATGGACGCGAAGCTGAGCGACATCAAGAAGACTGCTGAATCTGAGAACATGAAAGCCATCGACGAGCTCGACGCCTTCAGAAAAGAAGAGCGTGATACGCTGATAGCTATCAACGAGAAGTATGACACTGGTAAGATTCTAGATTTCATCGCTAACGGTTACGACACTATCGACCTGGTCAACGCCTATCTGGAAGGAAAAATATGACTCTGTTCGAGAAGTGGTGGGATCACGGCACTAAGACCTTCTGCATCCAGTGGTGTCCCAGACACACTCTACGCTGCTTCTTGTGCTTTCACAACAACGGCGCAAAGAAGGGCAGAGACAGGTGCTATGACGGATCGTTATGGATCCTTGGATTCTGCTTCAACTACACTAACTGGAGATATGACCAATGAGTGATGATGTAAAGATCTACCAAGACAAATACTCAGATCCAGGTACTTGCATTTTGATGTACAAGGGCAAAGCTGAACAAAATACTGGCGTGTTTTATTGCCCCAACGTGAAGCCTAACGTATTTGTTCGAATAATCAAGCTGATTACTAAGAATTTCCGCAAACCGGCTAAAACGGAGCTGCTATGACGCTAAATGAGCTAGTGGACAAGATGACGTTCAACGACAAGTTGATCAAGATGTGCGATGAGGATGACGAGAACTGGAAAGCGCTCATGGCTAAGCAGCAGGAACTAACCGAGAAGCTAAGAACTGGTGAGTACACGACTGACTACTATCCGATGGAGAAGAAAGATGATTGAAGCTAAACTGAAGACTTGGGTACTCTGCTGTCAGCCAAGACCGGATCACTCTGGTTGGAATGGCGAAATTCACTACTGGAGTGGCAAAGGAAACGGCGGACATTGGACTAATGACTTGAGTCAGGCTACTCACTATCCCAATAAGGGCAGAGCTAAAGCCACTATGACACAGAGAAGAAAGAAGTATAAGCAATATCCGTGGTTGGACTTCACTGACGAAGACAGAATGTTCGTCGGCGAGATAGACACTACTTTACAAATCAACGAGACTGGAGACTAGCGATGAAAGGTTGCGAAGACTGCGAACACTTTGTAGAGGTAGAGCTAAAGAACACTCCGCACAACTGGAGACGGTACTGCGGACTTGGAAACTTCAACATCGATCTCGCTAGCTTCGAAGTCGTGAAGACTTCACACAACAAGAACCGCTACCAGAGAGAAAATATCGGATATGACGGCTTGGAGTATCACAGGCCGAAGCGCTGTCCATTACTGAGGAAAGAGAAATGAGTGAGAACAGTGACATAGAGAAGGATGTAAAGCCTAATGGGCTGTTAGAAGCTCTACGAGAGCTGTATGGACAGGATCTGAAGTTCAGACCAGAAGATATTATAGAAGCGGCATGGAAAGCAGTGCCAAAGTATAGGAAGTGAGTATGTGGAAATGGTTTATGAGAAAGCTTCCCAAGCGTGTCATAACTTACGAGGGAAAGGAATTCTTTCCGCAGGTATGGTTCATCTGGTGGCACTACATCTGGACTGACTGTGGCGAGTTAGCGATGACAGAATGCTTCCAGTCGGTAGAAGAGGCAGTCAACTGTCTTGAGATACGATGGGCTCCTGAAGAGAAACGTGTCAAGACGGTCGTATGGAGAAGCGGAGATGCCTAAGTGTGAAAAATGCAAAGAAAAAGTAAACTTACTTAATGCTTATGTTTATTTCGGACCAGGCTGGATCAGATGGGAGTGTCCAAAATGCAATTATGCATTGAATTATGAAAGAACAGGCACTGAACTGATAGACCCTTATGTAGAGAGGATAGCAATAGGATGATTACGAAGGATGACATCAACATAGTCAGCGCTCCCATAAAGCCAGGGAAGCACAAGGTGCGTCTAGGTTTCCAGTGGGTCGACGAGGATGGCAATGTCATCCGTGAGATAGCTCCTACACCACCGTGCAAGCAGTACGTGGTAATTCATCCACCAAAGTTCTTCTGTACAGGTGTCGATATGGAGAAGTTGTTGAAAGAGGCGCTAGAATATGAACGTGTCAGATAACAGCCTGAGTCTCACGAATGTCCTGTTCGACCCCAATGCGACACGGCTTGAAATGGTTCCCGAGGAGGCAGTAATCCAGGCCATCGAGGAATGCAAGCGCATGGCTAGGAAGGCCGAGCTGCTCGCGCACCCGGAATGTGACGATGCGATAGTGGAGATAACCGGCCTGGAGCGCAGACTTGGGTTCTGCCATGTTGACGTGAATGTACGCATGGTACCTCCACGAAGATGTATCTCAACGTTAAGATGACATTCAGCGAGCTGACTACTGCTCTAGGTCAAGCTACACAACTGCTCAACTGCTGTTCCTATGGAAGTCCAGAGTGGATCGAAATAAACAAGAGACAAGAACAGTTATACAAAGACTTGAGAGAAGGAAACTACTTATGACGAATAAAGAGCTGCGAGAGAAGCTAGAGAGGCTGCCAGACGACTTGGATGTATGGAGCAAGATTGCAGACCTGCCTATCGATGAAGTCTATGATGAATACAACTATTGTTGCGGCGAGTGGAAGACCGTCATAATGCTTGAGTGAGTATAAATAGAGCGTAACTTTGAAAGGAATTCAACTGATGATTATCGTAAGCATGACTTCGTGGAAAGAACGAATCGGAAATGTAGTTCAGGTGCTAGACAGTCTTCTTGATAATAGCAAGATACCTGACGCCATCGAACTGAATTTGAGCGATGAAGAATTTCCAGGTAGAGAGAAGGAACTGCCATCCGAGCTTTTAGACTGGCGAGACGAACACAGAACAGTTTCCGAGAAACCTGTTCTCAATATCAACTGGGTAGGTAGAAATACAAAAGCGTTCAAGAAGCTCATTCCGACCGTCAAGAAGTACTACGGCAAGGACGTGAGGATCATCACTGTCGATGATGACGTCATCTATCCAGCTAACTTCATCGAATATATGTGGGAAGCTTCAGTGATGTACCCAGATCACGTCATCTCTAACAACTTCTGTAGAGGCATGTATCAGGGACAGCAGTGCGTCAACGGCGCAGGTACACTGTATCGTCCAAGCTTCTTTACTCCTTTCCTCTGGGAAGAGCTTACTGATGACATCATCGCTACTAACGCAGACGACTGGTGGTACTCGTTCTGCTTATGGATCACTGGGGTTCGACTGATCAAGTATATTCCGATTAAGCTTCAGTTCTTCAACGAGGTGAATCCTAACGAGCATCAAGCTATAAATCCAGTACCAGTTCTACAACACAAATGGATAGAAGTCATTCATCGTCCTGAAGTATCAGGCGGAGCAGGGAGATAATTTTATGGATCCGAAAGTAATTGTAAGCCTAACTACTCATGATTTACGCTTGACTAACGGTACTGTCGAGCGAGTTATCAAGAACATCCTAAATGGAACATTCAAAGAGCTGCGTGTAGTTCTAACTCTATACAAAGACGATGAATCCCTAATTCATTCATCGTTAAGAAAAATGATTGATGATGGCTCTATAGAGTTGATCGTATCTGACATCAATCTGAGACCTCATTTGAAATACTTCTACGCTATGCAGAAGTATCGCAATCTTCCAGTCATCACGATCGACGACGATATTCTCTATCCTGATGACATGGTAGAGAAGTTGTACAAGAAGTGGACTGAAAATCCTAGATACATCATTGCAAGACGCTCATTTCCGATCGTAACTACTTATTATGGGGAGCTGACTCGTTATGCTACCTGGATGGCACAAGGTTTGATTAAGTCCGAAGCTCCTTTAATGGCAGCTTTCCCGACTGGCGTAGGTGGAATCCTTTACCCACCAGACTGCTTACAACTGTCAGATGCTGACATTCCTGAGATCAACACAATTCTCACTGACGACGACTTCTATCTGAAGGCTATTGAAGTTAGAAAAGGCATTCGTACCATTACGATCGAGCACGATGAAGTTGATCTGTACAAAAAGAATTTGGACGATCCAGTAACACAGAGCATAGCGCTATTTAATCAGAATGCAATAGGCGGAAGCGATAAAAGCATCCTGAAATATAGAAGTGAGTTTATTGAAGCGAGCAAGCATAACGTAGAACTACCGATAATATCTCTCACAAGCTGGAAAGGCAGAATTGATAGAGTATATTTGACTATTCTATCGATTCTAACTAATTGTCCAAGATTTAAGATAGTTCTTGTATTGTCCGAAGAGGAATTTCCTAAGAAGGAAGAAGAACTTCCAAAAGAGTTACTTGGAATGGCGTCTAAACGCTATATAGAGCTATTGTGGGTAAATCGTAATTGGAAAAGCTATAAGAAGTTCTTATTCACGTCAGAAAAATATAAGCATTCTCCGATTATTTCCGCAGATGACGATTGTGAATATGAATCAAATTTCGCAATTGCACTATATACGGAATGGCTAAAGAAACAAGATACCGTTATTAGGTATTCTTGGTCTGATGGCAATTATAGACATGCAGTAAGTGGACCTTGGACAATATATCCGCCTTTTGAAAAATTCGGTAGATATGCACTAGAGGAATTAAAAACTCTTCCAGATAACTATATAGAAGAATCACTAGATGACGACTTCTATTGTTATATAATCGAGAAATATCAGGTCAAGTTCGATCATCTGAATAACCTTGGTCTTTTGAAATTCCATAGTCAGGATAAAATTGCAGTTATGCATGAAAACTATACATGGAAGGATCCAGAATAAATCCTTTTGGAGGTCTTAAATGAAATACTATTTTGCTAAAAGCAAAGAAAGCTCTATTGTAAGTCGTTCTTCGAGTGGAGGTTTCTTTAGCGTCTTGGCAAGTTATGTTATGAAGAGGAATGGTGTAGTATTTGGCGCCATATTCGACAAAGACTTTAACGTAACTATTTCACATACTGAAAACGATTTTTCAGCTATGCTAGGTAGCAAATACGTTAAATCTTCGACTAAAAATTCGTTTGCAGAATGTAAAGACTTTCTGGAAAATGGACGGACTGTTTTATATACTGGAACACCTTGTCAAATCTTAGGATTGAAGGCATATCTTAAAAAAGACTATGAAAATCTAATTACTATGGACGTGATTTGCCACGGCTCTCCTGTAGCGGAAATTTGGCAGCACTACTTGAAATCATTTAATAAAGAGATCGAAAGTATAAACTTTAGAGACAAGCGAGAAAGCTGGGAACAGTTCCATCTTACAATTAAATTCAAAGATGGAACTGAATTTTCTGAAAATCATCATAGAAATAAGTATATGAAGCTATTTTTGGAAAATAAAATTTTAACTGAGCCTTGCTATAAATGTCAAAATTGTAAAAACTCAAAAGCTGATTTTACAGTTGGTGACGCTTGGTGTGCAAATTATAAAGATCTAAGGCTAAATAATCATCAAGGTACTTCATGTATAATCTCGAGGAACGAAAAGAGCAATTCCATTTTCAAAAGCATAGAATCTGAAATAATATATGAAGAGTTCGATCCGAGTTATTTAACAGCATCAGTAGGCTATATTCATGATTATATAAAGCCTAATGATGCTGATAGGGTTAAACGGTCGATATTATCTCCGAAAATAGCTATAGTAACTATTCCTGGTCATGAAAATGTAGGAAATACACTTCAGGCTTTTGCACTTCAGAGAAAGATAAAAGAAATATCGCATAGCTCAGATCCAATAGTTATTAACCAAAAAGACACAAATCATCTATTGAATTTTTATAAAAAGAATGTAAACTATTCCGTTTACGGATTTGATAATTCCTATGATTGTATTATTGTAGGAAGCGATCAGATTTGGATTCCGTATGTTTGGCCAGGAGTACCGTTCGAAGATCAATTCCTTATTAGGAATACTTATAAGAAGATCGTTTATGGCGCATCATTTGGCAAAAGTGATCTTCAGTTCTCGAATTATCAGCGTGTTGTAATACATAATAGTCTTACGGCCGTCAAATATATTGGTGTAAGAGAAATTGTTGGAGAGATCCTTTGTAAAAGATTCTTTGGTATCGATAATGCTAAAGCTGTATTAGATCCGACGATGCTATACGATTCCGACTTCTATCTTTCTAGTATTGGAGATTCTGAGTTAGAAGAAAAAGATGGGATCTTCTCTTATGTATTGGATAAAGACGAAAAGTGGAGAAATTGTCTAAAAACGATTAGCGATAAACTCGGCACTTCAGTTTTAGATTTTGACGGTTCTGTTGAAAGCTTTATTCATAATTTCAACAGATGCAAATATGTTGTTACAGATTCTTATCACGGTTCTGTGTTCTCTTTGATATTCAATAAGCCGTTCATAACGCTTAGGAATAAAAAGCGAGGAAATGACAGATTCGACGATTTATCGATCAGATTCAATTTATCTGAAAGGTTTATAGAATCTTTGGAAAACATAGACTATCAACTATTCGATAAATCTCCTGACGTTTTAGATATAATGCATAATTATCGTAAGGGTAGCATAGAATTCTTAACAGAAGCGCTTATGAGCTTATAGAGCAAAGTAAATCATTAGGCTTAGTAGATCCAGTCTCCGCGATCGAAGTCGTAGTTGTTCATCAGCTGCTCTTCTTGCGCTTGCTCTTCCTGAGCTCGTGCTCGTTCTTCGGATTCGTAGTCTCTAAGAATCTCAGCAGCATCTTCGACATCTTTCTCGTCACTGTACAAGTCGTTTATCAACTTTGTCCAGTACTCTCTATCGACCCAGTCGACGGTATTGTAGCCGAGCTTCTTCAATTCGATCTTGATCTGCTCTCTATAGTAGTCGACTGACGGATAGTCGAGTTCGAAGCCACTATGCCCAGCTGCATTGCAGACATAGTGGTTTTCTCTCAACATGCGTAGCGCTTTTTCTAAACTCATCTTCATATTCTACCTCTTACCATAGTCTGAATCGGCTTCTTCTGCCCTGACGCTTCTCGCCGCCGAGGTAGCTTCCGCTCCAGCAGGAGCTTCCAGCGTGAGAGACTGATATGTCTGAATTATTTATAAATAAGGGTTTACGAAACGATGAGATTTTCTTAAATTTCTCATGTAAACTTCAACAAGGACCTCAAAATGGCAACAAAGACCGTCTACCTCCCGATCACAATCGAAACTGAATCTGAAATCTCCTACGAACATGCAAAGAAGCTCGTCGACATGATGAAGAGCATGATGGACGATGAAATTATGGACAACATGTTCGACAACGCTATTAAGTACGGTGTTCCGCTCATCGACATCTCGATCGGCAAGACCAAGTCTTTCACCGACCTCACTCAGGTATAGCTATGGGAAGAACCCGCAAAAACTACAAACATCTCTTCGAAGAGAAGCTCAGACAAGAGTCTGGATTCGAAGATCTTGAGATCGACTGGAGCACCTATCACAGAACAGCTCCAGTGTACTTCCGATCCGGCGATCCGTCTGTCTGCTCTTCGTTCGCTACGATAAGCTGTCCTAGCAAGGGACTCCGTGAGCTTCTCCTCTACGGATCGCTCAGGAAGCTCTGCCACAAGAATGTACACTTCGCTATGTGGATCGACGGCATAACGCTCAAAGTTCATCCTAACCCAACTACAAAGCTTAACCCCGTATGACGAGAATAGAATTCTTACACTGCCAGATGTGCAAACACTGCTACGACCACAAGTGCAGAGATCTGACTCAGATGACGATCTCGCTGTGTAAGAAGCACCACTGGCCCACTTATGATCCGAACTGTCCAGACTGGGAAGAGAACCCAGAAGACAACTGGGCTAAGCGTGAATACGAGCACAGAAAACGAAATGAATATCCGCTGGAATGGTGAAATGAATAAATAGATCTAAACAAATAGAAAAGGCTGTGAGTTGTTTACAGCCTTTTTGTTGTTGTATTGAGGAATTGGAATTAGTCATCGCCGTTGAGCATCTTCTTTGTCTCTTCGGGTCCAAGAAGCTTTGCGCTGTAGTCGACTCCAGCAGCTGGATGAATGCAGCTAGTGTGGACGATGATGGCTCTCGATCTGTCAGTAGAGACCCAGAGATCGTCGTTTGAGTAGCCGTTCAGCTGTCGTGAGCCGTTGTCGTGGATCTTGTGACCGAGATTCTTCTCCTGTTTGAATCTCATCTTCTTTCCATCGACATTGACTAGGACTGTGGATCCGATTGCTCTCCAGTGTCTGATGTACCCAGTCTTCGGATCGACTTCCATCGCTTCTGGAGGACGGAATCCGACAAACTGAACATAGTGTCCAGCGTCGTTCTTGGTAGAGGAGTAACTCCAGTACTCGTCGCCCTGCAGATTGATTCCCGCTTCTTGGAGCTTCTCGTTGAGAAGCTTGATCAGCTTTCTGACTACGCCCTCTACGAACCATGCGCTGTTGACGTCGATGTAGACGTTGACGCCCTTGTTCCAGTCGTTCGGCTTGATCTCGTGGTAATAAGATCTTCCGTCCTTCATGAATGCGGGCTTGTGATCTTTCGAATCTAGGTAGTGCTGATCGACTTCTCTCATTGCAGCGTTGAGGACTCGCTCGAACTTTCTGAGCGAGAAAGCGCCTCTAGCTTCATCGATCCTAACCAGCTCTACGCCAGCTTCGTTGAGAATCTCTAGTGCCTGTTCTTTGTTCATGATACTCCTTAGCTGAAGGACTTGAGCAGTCCGAGCTCTTTAGTCAGAGCCTTAGCTTCGTCGTCGATCAGCGTAGTGATCTCGGACTCTTCCTTGAAGACCTTAGCAGTAGCCTGAATCTGGTCGATGAACTCTTCGATCTCCTCGATAGCGTCCTGAACGTCGAACTCTCCGTCACCTCCAAGCTCTCTCGTATTGGCCTTCACAGAGAACTTCTTTCCAGAAGCCAAGCAGATCTCCACGAGCTCATCTGCGAAGTCTCTGAGTGACTCGTAGACTTCCTGTAGATGGGTGTGATGGAAACCGCTCTTGCAGGTCCAGTGCCATAGATGAACTTGGTCAGCGAAGAACAGCGACTCTAGTGCGAGCGAGTAGAGCTCTTCTACGTTCACCTGTTCCAGGTAGCTCTCGTTGATAGTCTTCTTTCCTGACTTGCTCAGGATATCTTTTGCTTCTTCTATAGTCATTTCTTTATCTTCCTTCTTGAACTTGATGTCTGCGAACCACTCGCTGCCGACATGATCGACACCGACTAGTTCAGCCTTGTAACCTGGAATAGATCCGTTTATAGTCCTCACCATCAGCTTCGCTAGCTCTTCTGCTCCTTCATACTGAGCCGTTCTGAATGTGACAGTTATGACTCTTCCGCCCTGTCTCCAGATCTTGCTATCGAACTGGTCGAAGCGAGACAGAATGTCGACGACTCTATTCTTGAATCCTACTGGACTTATCATCGACTCGTTCTTCATGGGCTTGAACTTCTGTATATCTTCCAAATTCTTCTCTTTCATATCTTCCCTCTTGTACTCTCTTAATTTAGTCTTGAGTGGGCCGAGATCGTCCACGAAGAACTGTGTCTCTTGCAACTTTGACGGATAGCCGTAGTAGTGAACGGCGTTGATCTTGTACTTGTAGCTGAAGTCTCTTACGAATCCGAGCTCGTTGGGCTTGTTATCACCGACGTGATTGACTTCCTCCCAAGAGCAGAGATTGACTGGGTCGACTCCACGAATTGCCCAGCCTAGACAAGTTAGCTCGAAACCATCTCCGAAGAGTTTGTTAGATGAGTGAACGGCAGCGATTCCGCCGTTGCCCATGCTGTCAGTAAGTTTCTGAGCAGATTTGAGTGCTGAATCTACCAAGCTCATATTAGTCTCCTGACCAGTTGCGGCCCTTGTAGTTTGCAATATCTCTTGCGATGTCTTCTGCGTTAGCCTTCTCTGAACCGATCTGATCTTCGACGTCCTCCGGATGGCTCTTCAAGAAGTCGTGAATCTCTTTGAGAACTTCGACCGATGCAGTGACTGGCCAGTTCTTGACTCTGTGATCTCCAGCAGTCCAGTTAGGAATCTCCGGTGCGTTCTCACGATGTCCGAGAGTGCTATAGCCGAGTCCGATCCAGCCGTGCGGATAGAGTCCGTCGATGGACGGTCTCTTGCCAGTGTCTAGGTCTCCGTGAGTCCAAGCGATCTCGAAGCGGATAGTCTTCGGATCTATGTCCTTGTATGCGATGACAGTGCGGTATCGGTCTCCTTCGATCAGCACCATGTCTGCGCCTTTGATGAGCTCAGATTCGAACTGCTGCTTGTTAGCCCTGTTAGCAGCCTTGAAGTCTTCACGCTGCTTATTGAACTCTTCTCGCTTGTCGGTGATTCCGGATCTATCCATGAACTCTTCATCGGACATATTAGAGTCTTTGAATGCGCCATAATTTCTCAACTGCTTGACAGCGTAGTCGATTTCTCTTCTTCTCTCATGATCGTAGAAATTCTCGTCATCTAAGAATGTCTGAATCTCGCGCTTTGCTGAGTTTATGTGTTCGATCTGAGATCTCCTCAGATTCTCACGATCTACTTTCAAGACTCCGAAGAGATCGATGTAGCTCTCCAGGATGACCTTTGAGCCCATGCTCTCTAGAATTTCTTTTGCTTTGTTGAATTCCATAGTTTCCTCAATAATCAGTTTATTTATAGCATGATCGGTTTACGAAATATAGAAACTTTCGTATATTTTGACTACAAACTAGCATAAGGAGCCAAATATGAAGATTTTCAAAGTGATTCTATCGGATTCTGACTATGACGACTTCACTAGCGCAGTAATGGTCGCAAAGGACGAAGATACGATTCGTGAACACGAAGATGAGTTCCATCAGGGGTTCCTTCCGTGGGACGAGACAAAGAAGGCTAAGATGCCGATCGTTGGCGTAGCGTTCCGCATGAACTCGTACCAGAGCTTCAAGTCAATCGAAGAGATCGGAACTTACACTGGAAAGGAACTGCCGAAGGGCAAGAAGATCGGCGTGATTCTCGCTAACACAAGGAAGGCATAATGACTTACGAAGAGGCGAAACAGACTGCGCTTGACGCTATGACCGACTATCCAGACCAGATCAAGGTCACTAACTATGTCGGCGAGGGAGACTCGTTCATTGCTATCTCTTACTCGAAGCAGATTAAGAGAGGTAGAGCAGGCAAAGACTGGGACATGCTGATAACTCCAAGGACTATCGAGTACAGAGAGTTCTATGAAGACCTAGCTCTCAACATAGTCAAGAACAATATCCCGAAGACTGTCGAGATCAAGCAGGTATCGAGAGGTAATCTGTATGAGTTCCTTGGACAGCAGATAGAATACGCAAATCTAGCGAGAGAACATATTAAGAACACTAAGTGAACAAGTAATTAACAAAGTTGGTTTGGACACAAAAAGAGACGGTTTCTCGCCGTCTCTATTTTTTTTCTTTTAAGCTTCGTCGTCTTCGAGGGAACGAATATGCTCTGCCGTTTCTTCTGGAGTGAAACCCTCGTTGAAATAGAAAGCGACAGTCTTGCGGTAGTATCTGTCTACTAGACTGTCTGTGTAAGATTCTCCGAAGTCCATCTTGATCAGTTCAGCCTTGACCATTTCGATATAGTCACTCATCGAAGCTACTTTGCCCGACTCTCGGATGATCTCAAGCGCTTCTTGGACAGACATAGGCTCTTTAGTGTCGAGCAGCTGTCTAGATACGCTGTCGATTATCTTAGAAGGGCTCTTAGTACCAGAGCGGATCAACTCCATGATGTCGTATCCGTATGATCTGACTACGCTCTTAGGATCAATGTTATTCTTCTTTGCTACACCCAGAACACACTGATCGAAGTGAGCTTTCTGAATATTGTCCATCGACTTGATCGAATCGACTGCTGACCTTCTCTTGCTGCTAGGAGCGCTGTTGACTAGCTCCGCCGCATATCTCTCGAACGCTTCAGACACCGACGGAGCGGACCGAACAATATCGTCCCTCAGAGAGTTTGCGCAGTCGTAAGCGCTCATATCGTCGTCATAGAAGTCTCTGATCTGCTCTTCTGCACGATCCATCTTATTGCTGTCGATCACGATGCCGACTGAAGATAGAGCGTCAAGCACTTTCCGCTCATACGCTTCGTAGCTAGTCTTTAAGAAACCTTCATTTATGCACTCTCTAAATCTCTTCATATATTCTCACATTACAGATATTTTTAGTATATTTATAGACATATAAATAAATCATAGCTGACGGAGTTTATATGAAAATGAATTTTTACAGAGCTAAGAAAATCTTGAAAGAGTCCGGATATATCGTCGAAGCAGCATCGAGCGAGAATCTCGTTGAAGCTGCTTCTGCGCTGAAGAACAAGCTGAACGGGCTCTTCAGTAGCTTCAAGTCGATCAAAGGAAAGCTAGACTACTGCTATGACGTACCTATCAGAATCGTTGGAACTCATCCAAAGGTCAGGGCATCATTCATCTTGTCCGACGTGAAAGAGTATGACGATACTCTAGAGAAGTACATTTCGAAGACTATCAGATACACTTGGGAGATCGAGTTCATCAACTCGAAGACGAACGAAGTGAACGCGAACGACAGAGTCAGAGTTCTGTTTGGAAACGATGGCAGCACTACTTGCTTCAACTTCAACGACGCTGTCGATACGATCCTGAAGAAGATCGCTTACATTGACAAGCGAACGACAGAGAAGAATGAATGGGACAACAAGTATGGCAGCGGTCTCGGAGCATCACAGATCAAGAAGAGCTGGTACAGCGGTTCCTAGGAGATGAGTTTCTATGAGAGAATTTGACGAGGCTAAGAAGCTGCTTGAGTCGACTGGTCATAAGATCATAAAGGAATCTGTAGCTGACTATCACTTCGATAAGATGATGAAGATAACAGAGATTCTCTACGACAACATCGAAGATCTTAGGTACGACGACGCGCGTGACATCGCTGAGTACATCTCTGAGAAGATGGAATCGCAGGATGTTGATCGTGATTACGTAGCCGAGACGATAGAGCAGATGCTCGATGACTGCGGAGTCCGTATAAATTTCGATCTGTCCTATAGACTCGCTAGCAAGATACTAGGTTTATAAAAGTTTACAAGTCCAGCGGTTTTACAGAATCGCTGGAATTTTTGTAAATTTACTATGGAAGGCACAATATGAAACCCACATTCAAAGTACTATACGACAACTTCAACAAGAACACTATCGAGTTCCAGAACTGGTTCGACTTCGGACAGTGGTCTGTCATAAAGAGAGAGCTGTTTAAGACGATCAAGAAGCTTAGGAAGTTCGAAAAGCTATACGCTTACAAGATAGGATTCGACGAGATTCAGCCTGAGTTCAAGAAGTTCTTCAAAGAAGAGATGTGGAATATCGAGTACAAGAGATGCAATAGCATGGACGATCTGATCGAGTACACAGTCGAAAAGCAGCTTGATCGACAGTGTATGTACTACTTCTGGTCTAAGTGCGAGTATGAAGTGATCGTATCGGCTTGGCCTCCTAAAGATGGCTCGGAACGAAAGATCGACATCTACACTCAACTCAAAGAGAACTGGGATATATTCAAAGAACTCGTATTTAGAGAGTTGAAGCTCAAATGACAGTAGAAGAGAAGACCGAGTTTGACAGGCTCACTGACACGTCGTATCTGTTCAGACTGATATTCAACAAGGCTGGATTCGAGCTAGCTTCGATACATCTGAACGGAGTAGACTGCTGGCACTTGTACTACAAGACGGCGATCGTAGGAGCAGTGACGACGAGAGACTGGGAGTCTGAAGAAGATCGCTGCACATTCACTAATCTGCGTCTGTACAAGTACTTCAGCGACAAGTTTCCGAAGCTGAAGGACTTTCTGATGTCTGAGTACTTCGAGATGAGCGGGCAGAAGCGTGTCAGATTCAACTTCGACAAGTTCGACATTTACACGAACGCGATAAGGAAGTGCGCTGAGAGCTTGGTCAAGCGTGACGAGGACGAGGACGAGCCAGACACGCTAGAAGACTCGATAGCTAGACTGAAAGACTTCTGCGACGAGTTTGACGCGAACTTCTCTAACAACACGCTATTCAGAGACGTCAGAGCTCTGCTGAAAGAAAACAAGAGATTGAACGAACTACTAAAGGAAAAAGAACATGACGAGAAACGAACAGATCCAGAAGAGAGAGGAACTTGTAGCGGAGCAGAGGAAGATCAACCTCGCAGTCAAGATTCTCCAGTCGGAGAGCATTCCGATGAACGACGGCGTGAAGTATGCCCTGATCCAGTACCAGGAACGACTCAAGAAGATCGACCATGAGATCCGCGTTCTGGCTGAAGCCAAAGTCGAAGAGTATGACGGAACTACAGAGCCCGGAGCATGGACCATCGAATGGGACTTCGAGGGCGTGAAGGCATATCCGACGAATCACAAGCTTCTCTTCAGCGACAGGTGCACGCAGGATGAAGTTCTGAAGTGGAACGACATGAACGACGCTAAGAGCTTCGCAGCTTGGTACGCTGGCAAGTACGCTTGGAAGATCGTTCCGGTAGATAAGCTCCCGAGGAACTAATGAGATACTTCGTCGTAAGCGACATCCACACTGATCTGTGGTTTCCTATGGCAGTCGATAGACAGCGCTGGGAATGCTATGATCCGCACGAGAGCGTAATTCAAGAGACGCTAGACTACATCTGGAAGCTAAGAGAGTACCCGACAGATGTTGACGGAATCATCGTTCCAGGCGACATCACGAACGACTACCAGTCAACATGCTATACGATCAAGTGGCTGTCCGAGAAGTACAAGAAAGTCTACATCGTCATCGGCAATCACGACATGACAGTTCGAGGAAACGCTACACCGAGTCGGAGCAACCTACCCTTCAAGTCTAGCCAAGAGAAAGTAGACGCGTTGGTAGAGTATGGCAAAGGCCTCGGAAACGTGAGAGTGCTAGACAAGATGCTCTATGACGACATCGCTGGCACTATGGGCTTTGCAGACTTCAAGTGCTGCTGTCCTGACGCAGCGTGGGCAGAGAGAACGAAGCTGTACTGGAAGAGATCATGGTATGACGGAAAGTACTGGAGAGGAAAGAACTTCAACGCAGACGCGCTGTGGGAAGCCGAGAGCAGAAGAATGAGAACGCTGTGTCTCATGCAGCAGAAAGTCATGGTCACTCACTTTACGCCGATCCAGCTGGGAATCTCCTTCGACTTCAGGAACGACCCTCTCAACGCAGTCTTCTACTTCGACGCTAGAGAATTCCTAGAGATCTTCGATCATGACGCTTATTGGCTGTGCGGACACGTACACGAGGCCAAAAGGGCGGTATACACGAACTCTAAGGGCTTCAAGATCACGATCCTGTGTAACCCGAACGGCTATCCAGAAGACCCCCACACCTGGGTCTATGAGCCCGAAACGTGGAGAGGACAGATCAGGGCTATGAAGTCGTTCGAGTACAACAACGAAGCGTTCATCATCGAAGTATAGTCACCCTATAAATATCAATAGAAACCTAAAGTTCGAACACATAGGAGAGTTTCTAAAATGAATGAAAAAGAAGTTACATTGACTGAAGCTGAGCTCAGCGACGTGAAGAACTCTATCGCTAAGCTCTGCAAGAAGTACATCGCTGGATCTTTCTTCGACAAGCTAGTCGACTCCAGCGGCATCAAGATCGCTAAGGACATTCTGATGTCCGACCTGAAGGAGATGATCGGCCACGGCACTTCAGCGCCAGCTGCTAAGAAGTTCGCTAACGCCGTCTTGACGGCTAAGTCCACTCCGGCAGTCGATACGATCTTGGCTAACTATATGCTCAAGGGCGACGGCATGGGCGCTGGAATCGGCTATACCGAGTCTGTAGAGAGCACGATCAAGCCGTTCCAAGAGTTCTTGTCTGAGGCTCGCAAGGCTGAGAAGATCGAAACCAAGCCTAGAGATGAGATCATCGCTGAAGCTATCAAGACTGTTGAAGCCGAGGGCTACAAGGTCAACAAGATCGCCGAGAAGTCTGCAAGTCACGAAGTGATCACTCAGGATCAGATCGACGAAGCTATCGAAGTCGCTAAGAAGCACGGCTATCGCGTCATCTCTCAAGAGCAGATCGATGAAGCCAAGAAGATCGTAGAGTCTAAGGGCTTCAGGGTCGTCGAAGACAAGAGACTGAACGAGTCCGAGACCGTCGTTGACGCTAAGCTCGTCATTCCGACATACGACTACGATCCAGAAGAGATCGTCGACCTGATCAAAGCTACTCTCAGCGATAGGTCTGTACCGACTTATCTGAGAAACAAGTTCGGCGAAGTATTCTTCAATGACAAAAATGTGCTGGTCGAACTGAGGGACGCCGAGACGTCTGGAGACGATCTCTCTGATGCGATCTTCAGCTATATCGAAAACAAGCCAGGACTTGAGGCTGAATATGACGAGGATTTGTTCAACAACTATCCTTTCCTTCTGAAGAAAGCTAAAATCAGAAACGTATAAGCTGTTTGTAAACAACTTATTAACAAAAGCTGTCCTAACTGGACAGCTTTTTTCTTGTATTGCAGAAAAAAATTGAGATTTTTCTGAAAATAGGGTTTAGATTTCTCAAAGGAATACCTATATTTACTGCGTAAACAAAACTAACCTCCCTCAAAAGGATCAACTATGAATATCTGGGACAACAACATCGAAACCAAGTCTGGTGCAACCTTCACTCTCCACTATCGCGGTCTCAAGAACAAGACCTACAGTGGCTTCCTCCGCAACTCTGAATGGCCGCGCAACTGCGCCATCTCCATTCCGAAGACCGTTGGCATGGATAAGTTCCAGGCGATAGTCGATCAGATCATCGACAACGAAGCTAAGTTCAACGAAGCTAACACTCTCGGCCGTCCTCGCTACTACGACATTCTCGCTAACGGCGTTGAACATCTCCAGCCACGCAACAAGATCTTCGATCTTCGCGAAGCCAACCCGGACTTCCACACTTACAAGGACTCTAAGCGCATGTGGTACTACAAGTCCATCGGCGGCAACTTCAACATGAAGTCCATCAAGATCAATCACATGCGTCTCATCGACTCCGTCTCCTTCAACGACTTGATGCCGTATATCAAGAACGAAGAGGTCAAGACGGTCATCCTCGCTCTCCGTCGTCAGAAGTTCGAATTCGAAGCCGAGTTTATCCGCTTCTGTGACCAGCTCATCGACGCTACTGAAGATACTCTCATCAGCGCTTACAACGGCTACATGAAGTCTCTCATCGGCACTCACACCACTCTGATGCGCCACAAGAAGGACGGATCTGAATCTCTCACCTACTACGTCTACGTCGAAGCTGATGCCGACATCATCACTAAGAAGCGTCAGGAATGGCAGGGTCGCGCTGAGATCCCGGCCAACGCCAACGTCAAGGTCGTGGAAGTCAAGATGTTCCCGCAGCAGGCGATCGCTGAAGCTATGGACGACAAGACTCGCCACGACAAGCTGGAAGCCATCAAGGCTTACTTCGAACAGCGCAAGGCTGACAAGAAGGCCGCTAAGAAGGCTGCCAAGGCTGCATAAGCCTTTCCCTATCGCTGCACCCATATTAGAGGGTGCAGCTTCTTTTTTCACCTTAAAACAAAGAGGTAACAATGTCATCGCTGAGATGTACACACAAATTCAACAAGCGGCACAAGATAGTCATCGCCATCTGCACGATAGCTGTTCTTTTTCTCAATATCGGCCCTTATACGGTCTTTACAGCTCCGCAGGTAGAAGCGGAACATGGTCAATGCATCGAGCTCCGTAAGGATCTCTTATGCACTCAAGACGGAGAGTTCCGAGCCTACGAAGTCAACTCGAGCGGAACTTCAATAGAGAAGATCGATAGTTACAGCACATGCGCTGAGTACAACGCTAACCCTAAGATGATCGACCGATACGGAGAAGTCGCATGGTTCTTCTGGATGATCTTCTTATTTGCAGAGATCGTGGCTCTAATCTGCTTTATCGTCTGGGGATTCTACATCGGGATCAAGAAGATCGTAGAATGGCTAAACACTGACTATACTGAAGACGAGGAGGAAGCATAATGCGCAAGTTCAAGAAAGTTTTGAAATTCTCTATCAAGTGGATCGGACAGCCTATCTTCTATCTTCTCTTGGTCGGTGCTGTCGCTCTCGCTTGCTACAACGTATACAACGAGGGTCGCTACTTCGCTCACATGCCGAAGTGTAAGACAGAGAAGGTTATCACAGTCGACGGAAAGACTGACCTATACGCGATAGTCCAGTTCGACAGCAAGCGCGATGACCGGTACTACATCGAGAAGGGAATGAGCTGCCAGGACTTCGACGCATGGGAAGAGTCTAACAAGCTCAAGAACGTCTTCGGAGTCTCTGGAGTCCTCTACGTGATACTTGGAATTCTCTGGATAGTCGGAACGATTCTCGGCTTCATCATTCTAGCACTCATAATCGGCATTCCGATCGTATGGCTGATCTGCTTCCTTAGCGAGCTATGGGACGACAAGGTCATCGGATGGATCAACGAGGGTGAACCTAACAAGAAGTACAAAGATCAATTCTAAAAAGTGCAATATATTGCACAATTTCGCATCAAGTTTACCCGTTCTTGGTGCGAAATTTTTGTATTACGAGAATGACTATATTTTAAGCAACCTTATAAGGAATAACTAACATGGCAAGAATCTACGCTAACTGGAAAGACGCATACGGCGAAATCAAGCGCGATGTGTCTGAGAACGGCATCTCCGTTCACACTAAGACCTACCAGAACAAGGACATCGAGAAGAACCCGATGTTCGAGACTAAGGAGATCCAGAACTACTCTTGGGTTCTCCAGAACGCTAAGTCCTCCGACATCACTGGTGTTACGCAGCCGTGGGCAGACGCTGAGTTTCTCGAACGTATCGCACCAGAGGACATGAACCCTGGCGAAGCATGGAAGCTAAGAGCTGAAGTCTGGACTCAGTTCTTGACAGACGGCAAGCAGAGCTACACTTACAACGAGCGCTACCATCGCAACAAGCAGCTCGACAAGATCATCCAGTGTCTCAAGAACGACCCGATGACTCGTCAGGCTTGGCTCTCGATGTGGGATCCGAACGAAGATCCAGACAAGTTCACTGGTGTCGGCCGTTGTCCATGCACTCTTGGCTATCACTTCTTCTATCGTGGCGGAAAGCTCAACATGCACAACGTGATGCGTTCATGCGACATATACACTCACTTCTGCAACGACGTGTACCTCTCTATCCGTCTCCTCGAGTACGTGGCAGAGAAAGTCGGCATGAAGGTAGGAAACTTCCAGCAGACGGTGTTCTCGCTCCACGCTTACCGAAAGGACTTCGAAGACACGATCTTCTAATCTGAAATTCCGCTCGCAAGGGCGGAATTTTTGTGTTCTATAAATGACTATATTTAATTTCAAAAGAAGGTAAACTTATGAATGTAGTAGTATACGGTTGCGACAATTCAGGCAAGACTTCTTTGGCTAATCATATCGCCGACAAGTTCGGTTTCGAGTACGTCCGTTCAAAGGGCGGTCCGAAGATGCAGACAAAGGAAGTTCTAGACTATCTAGAAGAAAATCTCAACAACGGCAAGAAGTCTGTGTTCGACAGATTCTCCATTATCGAAGAGTTCACGAACGGCATCGTTCTCCGTGGCGCTGATCGATTTGACGACGAGTACATCGACAAGGATCACTTCCTCTCTCAGATCGACATGTTCATCTACGCATGCCCGTCTATGGACACTGTGAAGAACTTCGGCGATCGCGAGCAGATGGACGGCATCATCGACAACATCGACAAGCTGCGTGATCTGTACACGATCTTCACCGAGAACGAGCTCGCTTGCAAGGGAAGACCTCTGTTCATCTTCGACTGGACGAAGGACTCTGACTACAAGAAGTTTGACGGCTGGTTCGAAGCGACTATAGAGAATACCGCGAACGTAAAGAAAATTCTAGATTTTGGAACAGGCGCATTCGCCTAAGAAGACAAGCTTTACTTAACTTTTGAAAGGAAAACTAAAATGAACGTTTCAGACTACAAAGATAACAAAGAGTATGTCAAGTACATGGACCAGGGCATCATCGCTGGCATGTTCAAGATGCAGGACAGTCTCATCGACGCTTACGTGAAGATCGAAGGCGAGAACGATCCGCAGAATCCGTACAACATCCACCGCAACTTGGACATCAACAACACTCGCGACCAGCTCATCATCAAGATCCTCTCCCAGCGCGTCATGGAAGAGCTCGGCGAGATGAAGATGGCTGAGTCTGAGGGCAACTGGGAACACGTCAAGGAAGAGTTCGAAGACGCTCTGATCTTCGCTACAGAGATGATGATTCTCCTAGGCGTCCATCCTGATCAGTTCAACGAAGATGATATCTTCGAAGATAACTACACGATGACTTTCGAGAATCGTCTCTGCGTGTACGAATATCTCACTTCTGCTACCAACTGCTTGAAGAACAAGAGCTGGAAGAAGGATCAGGTGCTGGTCGACGAGAAGGCATTCTGGCGCCGCATCCTGAAGTTCTACGCGTATCTCTTGATGCTCGGTCAGGCTATCATGAAGTCCAAGATCGACGTGTTCGTGTACTTCTACGCGAAGTGGGCGACTAACAAGTTCCGTCAGATCTCGAACTACTAAAAAAAATATGGAGAAGAGGTTTACGAACGTGAACCTCTTTTCTATATTATGATCGTTCCGCCAACGAGAACTGCCAATGGACGAAAGTGGTAATGCTGCATGCCCATGAACGATGATCGTCTCGGAACAATATGGCCAGGTCCGTTAACTGGATAAACGAGCGGCCTTCTAAGCCGCACCTCCGGGTTCGACTCCCGGCTTGGTCACTACATAATATGGCGCCTTCGTCTAGTGGCCCAGGACATCAGACTCTCAATCTGGTAACACCGATTCGACTTCGGTAGGCGCTACTATCAAGACTCTCGGGAAACTGAGAGTCTTCTTCTATAAATAATCAGTACAAATCTAAAGAGGTTTTCAAATGCACGTCAACGTAGACAAGTTCAAGAAAGATCCCGTCCAGTTCCTCATGGCAAATATGATCAACGCTTTATGCGTTGACGCTAAGAAGGCTGGAATCAAGGTTAAGCCGAAGGGAACGAAGGTATCAGAGGGCGTAGTCCTCAATGATCGATTCACTGTCATCTACAAGGTGAGCGCTATGACCGTTAACAGCGACATCTCTTATGTCGTTCAGGATCAGAAGAATCCGAAGGACGTAAAGAAGTTCGACGGCTCTCTGCAGGTCATAGACTACGTCAAGAAGGCAGCCGAGCAGAAGCCAGCACAGCAACAGGGGCAGCAGACGCAACAGTCTCAGCAGCAGACGCAAACGCAAAAGACTGAGAGCAAGGAGCTCGAGTCTGCGCTACAGCTGCTCAAGGAAGCTGGAATCTACGCCGTCAAGTAGTGTAAAGAAAGTTTTACATCGAAAAGCGCAAAAAGTTATCTATATTGTCGTATAAATAAAACGTAACAAGCTGGAAACAGCACTGGACACAAAAAATGAAATTGACCGCTATCACATCTTATCAAGGCAAAGCCAACTACAAATTGGCTGTTGCGCCGAATAGCGGACTCAATTTTGAATTGGCCTGCAGAGACAACAACATCGCAGCAAAGCCAATCAGTCCATAGCTGACTTCCATCTGGTATCGAAAAATTTCAAGAGGAAGTCAGTTCGACTTCCTCTTTTTCTTTTGATACCTACAAGATCGGCTCGTGAAGCAGATCTGCATATTGACAATTCGGCTTTATCTTTATCGGTACGTGGTGGAATTGGTAGACACGTTCGATTCAAAATCGAATGCCGCAAGGCGTGAAGGTTCGAGTCCTTCCGTACCGACTAATTTCAGTGTGTAGCTCAGCTGGTAGAGCGCGTGATTCGGGTTCATGAGGTCGGTGGATCGTTCCCACTCACGCTGACTAAAAAATGAGAAAAATTTTGCGATTTCAGTTTACGATTCTCTCAGAAAATTCTATATTAAGTATGTAACTGAAAAACTCTAACTAAAAAGGACCAACTATGAAATTCCGTATCGTGTTCATCGGAAGTACGGGTCATCTCACAGAAATCTGGGAAGCGTCCCGTGAAGTCAACGAATCTGCTGTCAGGACATACCTCGGTATGATCTGTCCAGATGACTGCATCGAGGCTGACGTCAACAGCGTCGAAGATGGCAAGGCTCTCATGAAGCACATCTACAAGAAGACTAAGAATTTCCCGAAAGCGTATGCGTACGTGGACGGCGACAAGTTCTGGAGTGATCGTTTCAAGTACATCGGACACAACGTCTACTCCGACAGATACAGCCACGAAGCTGCTGTCGAAGAAGAACACTTCGAAGACTTCTTGGAGGGCTAACAACATGGAATGGGTGAGATCGAAATACGACTACGGCCAGACACTCGCTGTGATGGCGAACAACGACGATGGCAGTCCTTACGGCGTCGCTACCGTCTATCTGCAAGGGCAGAGCGAAAAGCTCCCCAAAGACTGCGCTTTCGTCGACGACAACAACTGGCCCGATGTCGTGAAAGTTCTAACGGAAGACGGCGTCGCTGAAGAGCTCGACGAAGTCTGCGGCTTCTCTGGCTTCTGCACCTATCCAGTGATGAAGTTCGATCTCAAGAAGATTCGATCTCTCGTCTAAGAAACACATACGCCAGTAGTCGGGTCGGACTTCTAATCCGTTAGCCGTAACTGGAGCTGCAAATGCGGGTTCGAAGCCCGCCTGGCGTACTATGATCGAACGGCAATGAGCTCACATGATACCCCGCACGGGCTCATACCAAACTGCCGTTCATGTCGTACAAGGTCTGTCTGCGTCCCTTGGATAAAGAAGCAGAAATTTGGGTCAATATGATAATTGGCCGAGTCAAGGAGACTTTTAATCTTCGAGTCCGGGTTCGAGTCCCGGTTGACCCACTATAAATACAACACTTAAAACTTGGAGATCTTATGAAACCGAAGGAAAAGAAAGAACGAGTCGAAGAGACGATGGAACAGAAGAACGCTCGCTGGGCTAAGCAGTCAAAGAAGGCTTTGAGCTTCGCTAAGCAGGCAGGCATCGATCTCGGAAAGATCAAGAAGGAACGAAACAAGATCGAAGCTGAGAAGCGCCAGCTCAAGTTACAACGCCAGTTCTTCTAAGAATCTGGCCGAGTGATGGAATTGGTAGACATAGGAGCCTTAAAATCTCTGGATGGTGTAACATCGTGAGAGTTCGAGTCTCTCCTCGGCTACTACATTGAGCAGTCGTCAAGCTGGTCTAAGACACCTGACTTTGACTCAGGTAGAGAGGAAGTTCCTCCGTCGCTGGTTCGAATCCAGCCTGCTCAACTAAAAAACAAAAAACTTTCAGAATTATGGTTTACGACTCAAATACTTTTATCTATATTTTAATCATCAACAAAAGATCCAGTCGAGAACAGGATCTGCATATTGAAAACCGGAAACTTCTTATGGGCCAGTAGTTCAGCTGGTAGAACATCTGCTTAGCAAGCAGAGGGTCATGGGTTCGAATCCCATCTGTGTCCACTAAATGGCAAATCACACTGGCGATAGAAAATGAACTGTGGTAAGAACAGAGGCTCTACGCTCTGGAGGTTGCATACTCTGGACGTGGACTACAAAGCGCATCCGATCGTCGCGGATATATTTTCTTTCGGTAGGAGATTCGCAAGTCAGGAACTTTCATGCAAGAATTAGTACTGGCGATTATCTAGCTGTAGCGAAGCACAGTATCGCGTCTGCTTTGGGAGCAGAAGATCGCAGGAGCGAAGCCTGCCAGCTAGACTAAAGAACAGCTGTTAAGCACAGCATAGCTTAGAAGTCCGCCGTAAGGCTAGTGATAGCGTAGTCGGCCGAAAAGAGAGCCAGCCAACCGTATGGCGCTGAGATGAGGGTAACGGACAAATCCCTCTGCTACATTGCTCAGAAGCTGTTCCAGAATCCGAGCGTAAGACTAGAGGACGCTCTGGAAAGAAACTCGGGTCCGGTACTTTTACGGCTATATCATGACCAATGTTGGCTGTTGGATCCTCCGGCCAAGGAGGAACACGATGCGGTTCGAATCCCTCCATGATATAGACCACTTCTTTTATTCGCTGGTTTAGCTCAGACTTGTTAGATCGCCTGTTTCGTACTCAGGAGATCTGGCGTTCGAATCGCTCAACCAGCGCTATGTTTAAGAGATGGTAACAGCAGATGTATTGATTGATAATCCGTAGGTCATCAGTTCGAATCTGGTCATCTGAGCAATTGCTCAGATGTAGCTCAATTGGTAGAGCAACGTCACAAATCCATCTCGACTTTGGTCTCATAGTTTAATGGATGAATATCGGCTTGTCACGCCGAAGATACGGGATCGTGACCCGTTGAGACCGCTATGAATTGAAGGAGAGACTCTGGCAATAGTGGAGTCGCCATCCTTGAAAAGATCGCTGTATGGAGCGTTACTTCGCCGATAATTGGTACCAATTGAAGGGCGCTTTTCGGTTGAGCAGCAGAAGTCAATTTGACGTCAACATGACGTCACCGACGAAGGCTGCGAAGGAGACATGGGAGAGCATAGGCGCAAGCAACATGTCCCGATCGTTGGAATCTCAAATTCGATTCTACCATCACATGTGATGGTTCTATCGCGAAAAATAACGGCATAAGCGTGACTGGTAAAGTCTTGGGTCGCAGTTGACTATAAAGAGACCCGCCGTACAAGGGTAAGCGCCAACGATGGCGAGTTGGGGCGGCCTGTAAAGCCGTTGCCTTCGGGCTTAGTAGGTTCGAATCCTACCTTACCCACTAATCTATAGCGTCTGAGTTCAGGTACGTATCTTCGTAGCTCAGTCTGGTAGAGCGCAGGCCATGCGGGGCCTGGTGCGGTGGTTCAAATCCACTCGTCGATACGTGAAGAGGAGGACGCTTAGAGAGGATATCCGATGAACTGTGAACTCGAGATAGCTTTTCACTCTTATCCTCAGCGCTCTTATTCCGGCGTAGCTCAATTGGTAGAGCACCTGATTTGTAATCAGGATGTTGGCGGTTCGATTCCGTCCGCCGGAGCTATAAATAAAAAACTTTCTCCAAAAATCTGAGAAAGAGGGTTTACAAACCAGAAAGAAGTTTCTATATTAGAATCAAACAAAAAAGATCTGGATCGAGAATCCGATCTGCATATTGAAATCTTCGGCTTTATCTTTATTCTAGGGTACCCGAGTTGGTAGCAGGGGTCGGACTGTTAATCCGATGGAGAAATCCCGCCGCAGGTTCGAGTCCTGCCCCTAGAGCTAAAACTAGCAAGGTTCCTGGTTCGAGTCCAGGGAGTGGAGCTAAAATCTGTGATGTAAGTACGGAGAACCTTTCGAGGTCAGAGCCATTCACAGATCGAAATTCGAGACCATAGATGAGGGTAAAGAGCTGCGTGCAAGCCGCAGTGCTCGACCATCAAAACACGTTCCTTGACCAGCACCGATCTGGCCGAGGAAAAAGTCTGAAACTGCCCGCCAACTCGGGTCGTCGACAGGGTAAAAATGACGAAGGGCAGGGTAATTGAAGGCAACGCGGAAGTTATACGTTTCTTTCGCACTTTGGGCTGTTAGCTCAGTTTTGGTAGAGCGCCAGCTTTGCAAGCTGGATGTCAAGGGTTCGATTCCCTTACGGTCCACTATAGTCTGTCCCCGCCAAAAGCGGGTTGCGCAAGCAATGAAGGGAGAATCGCCATCCGGAGATAGGCTTCACAATTTTATCGCGGGATAGTCTAATGGTAAGATACTGGGCTCATAACCCAGGGACAGATAATGCTTGTGCCAGTCCGACTCTGGCTCCCGCTACTAAGCGTAGGATATGTACCGATAGGAAGTTTTAGAGGTTGCGAACTCTATCTCTTCTGACAAGCAGGTAGCTTCGGTCCCGTCGTTGAGACGGTGCAAAAAGTCCCAGATGTCGCAACGTCTGTGATCGCGGTTCGAATCCGCCGTATCTGACACATTTGAAAAAAGAGATACAAACAGCAATGATTTCTTACTGTAAGTGGTTCGAATCCATAAGCTGAAAAGCTGCAAGTCTCCTAAATGGCCCTACAGGGTATCGTGGAGATGGGCTATACACAAAGAACGTATCTCGTTTTGGCGCTGTCGTCTATCGGCTAGGACATCTGGTTTTCAACCAGGTAAGCAGAGTTCGACTCTCTGCAGCGCTACTAAATTTGAGATAGACACAGCAAGTCTCACCCCTCTGCTCCATCTATGCGGTTCGTGGCGCTAGGCCACTCTATCTCGTATCTTTTAGCTTTCTGAGGTAGCCCTCAGGAGTTTAGGCAGTATCTCACAAACTGCCAGTGGATTTTTCCCGGTATAGCTCAGTAGGTAGAGCGGCAGAATACCATAATCTGCGCGTCGCAGGTTCGATCCCTGCTACCTGAACTATATGCCTCTGTATGTCAATGGTTCAGACGAGCAGACTCTTAATCTGTGGATCCTGGTTCGAGTCCAGGCAGGGGCACTATCTTTTTACGGGGACCATCCGCCAATTACTAGTAGGAGAAATACTTCTGAAGCGATCTCAAAAATTAAGACATTCGTAACTTCGGCTAACTCAATTGGCTAGAGTGCCGCCCTTACAAGACGGAAGTTCTAGGTTCAAGTCCTAGGTCGAAGATAAACAACTCAGATCATGGGTTCGAATACCTGATCGGAGACTATTTCTGAGACTGGGGTAATGGTTAGCCTAACGCTCTGATAAGGCGTTGATCGCAGTTCAAATCTGTGGTCTCAGACTACAAAATTTTAGAGGTTCTTACAGCAATTCTACAATCTTCTTTTTGGTTAAGAAACAAAAGAATCTCGATTATCCACCTATAGCTCAGAACGGTAGAGCGGAAGACTGAAGATCTTCGCGTCGGAGTCTCGAACCCTCCTAGGTGGACTACAATATCCTCTGGTGGTGGAATCGCAGACACGATAGCCTTAGGAGCTATTGCTCGCAAGAGCGTGAGGGTTCAAGTCCCTCCTAGAGGACTATGCTCCATTAGCTTAAATGGAAGAGCTCTCGGCTACGAACCGAAGGATCGGGTTTCGACTACCTGATGGAGTACTATGATCATCTCTCATAAATAGAGAGATGAAGATTCAGTACAAATGGAACTGCTCGTACTGCGACGCTGTTCTTCCGGTGAGAAGCAAACTTTATCAGCATCTGCATGAAGCTCATCCAGATAAGTGCAGACCCGCTAGAGAGTATCAATGGAAGTGCAAGTATTGCAGAGAGAAGTTTTCAAGACGCAAAGATCTGTTCGATCACTTCAAAGTCTGTGAAGAGAAACACAAACTGCCTCACGACACGTTAGGAAGAGTGATCGACGTAGAAGCTCATCGCAGATCAGCAGAGACGCTCAACAAGCGCATCAGATCAGGAGATCTAATCTGCAAAGGACATCAACATACTCCAGAATGGAGAGCTAAGATGGCTGAGATCATGCTGAGCAAGAAGAGCATGATGACTGTCCAGTGCAACTACAGCGAAAAAGCCTGTCAGTACATCGATCGTCTCAACGAGTCGAAGTGCTGGAAGCTTCAACACGCGTTGAACGGAGGTGAGGTTAGAGTTGGACCTTACTCTCTGGACGGATACGATCGAGAGAAGAACATCGCTTTTGAATACGACGAGAATTCTTCGAGACACAATTCGAAGAAGGGCCGTGAGCGAGACATAGCTCGTCAACAGTACATCATCGGACAGATCGGCTGTGAGTTCTGGAGATACTCAGAACGAGAAGATCGTCTGTATCGTGTCTAGAGTCATAGAAGAACTAAATCAATCCACAGGATTTTAAGCTGACGTGCCGAAGTGGGAACGGAGGAGTCTGCAAAACTTTCTATGAGTGGGTTCGATTCCTACCGTCAGCTCTAAAAGATGTCAACCGCAATTCTATTTTCCAGGGTACGTTCAACTGGTTAGAACGGCTGTCGCAGATGAACTTCCTCAGTAAGACGCCAGAAGGCTGCTGGTTCGAATCCAGCCCCGGGAGCACAGATGACATCTTGATAAATCTGAAGAGAGCTACTTCTAAAAACTAAATCGGGCTATTACCTTGGGCCGGACTCATAACCCGGGCCGTTAAAATCCAGGGCGGTGCGGAGAGGTTCGACTCCTCGTAGCCCGATAGTCCAATTATATGGAGAGTTGGGCGAGTGGTTTATGCCAGAACTTTGCTAAAGTTCCGGAGCCTTATAGGTTTCCCGCTGGTTCGAATCCAGCACTCTCCTCTAAATATCGGAGGCGTGACCGAGTGGTTTAAGGTGCCGGATTTGAACTCCGGTGATTCGGTAATCAACCCGGACCGTGGGTTCGAATCCTACCGCCTCTTCTATGCGTCCATGATGTAGTGGTAGCACTTCTCATTGCCTGTGAGAACGCTCCGGTTCGAATCCGGATGGACGCTTACTTTTCTATATTTAAAATACAGAGATAGACACAGCAATCCTTTGGATAACGTAATGATCTGCAAAATCAAAGCTAGACGGTCCAAATCCGTCAATCTATCTCGTTCATAAGCACCACTGGTCTAAAAGTATGATCAAACTCTTCCAAAGTTTGGGAACCGGGGCAGTACCGGTGTGGTGCTCTAGAGATTCCAACAGCAAACTCTGGTTTTTTCCGCCGTTGGGAAAATAGCTCAATTGGTAGAGCGCTTCACTGAAATAGTGAAGAGGTTACGGGTTCGAGTCCCGCTAAAGTGAATCTCGTCTTTGGCTCCGTCGAATAACTGGTTTAGTTCGTTAGCCTCTCAAGCTAGAAATTCGGGTTCAAGTCCAGACAGAGCTACTAAGTAACGAGAACGAGATGGTGAAATGAAGATGGTGATCCGTGAGGATTCTTGGCAGTTCTAAACCGTCCGCCATCTCGCTCTCGTTACACATCCCCGCAGTAGTGTTAATTGGTTAGCACGCATGCTTGTGGCGCATGAAGTTCGGGTTCGAATCTCGGCTATGGGACTAAATGATAGGCACAGCAACTCTAAAGCTTAATTCCTACAAAATGAAGCGTAGAGCAACTGGAAATTGCCTTGACTGACGAGGACAGGGCGAGAGCTGAGCAGCACAGCTTGAATCTCAGCTCCCTTGACTGGTGGTCAGAACATCGGTCTAACTCCTGGGCAAACTGCTCAGTAAGGTCATGCCAGACTCTACTAGTTCCAAGACGAAAAACTTGGTGCTTGCTCTAATAAGAATAGAGATAGTGCTGGTCACACCAGATAGCGTCAACGTGATGCCGTTGAATGATCTTTTGTAAGCTGCTATTCGAATCAAGAGAGAAGAGACACGAAGCAGCGGCTGATCAATAGGACTTAAATGTGCCACGATCGGCGTCCCTATCATGTTTTTCTGCCCGTTGGTAAGGCACACGACTCTGACTCGTGTATTCGGTGGTTCGAGAGATGATATAAATACGATATGAGATACAACGAGATATATCATTCGTTAATTAAACGTGCAAAAGATGAATTCACTAATGGGCTTAGAAGAGAAGGCTATTTTGAAAAGCATCATATAATTCCTAAGTCTATTAGTGGCGATAATAGTGATGAAAATCTTGTAAGGCTTACACCTAGGGAACATTTTATAGCACATCTATTATTAACTAAGATCTATAAAACTGGCACATCCGAACACCAAAAAATGATATTCGCACTATGGAGAATGTTGAATGGGCATCATAAGCTAAAATTAACTAGCCGTAGTTATGAATTACTAAGAATTCAATTTCTAAAGTACATGTCTATTGTTAATTCAGCAAATCAACGTGGTAATAAAAATTCGCAATACGGTAAAATTTGGTATACTAATTATATAACAGGTATTAGTAAATCCTTTAAGGGTACACCAGAAAAAGAATGGATAAAAGGGAGAAATTTGTTTCATGGAGAAAGCTGCAAACTTGAGAATATGAGAAATAAAGAAAAACGCAAAATGACATCAAAACTCATTTGGAACGAATTTCATTCAGATTCATATTCGTCTATACGTCAATTTTGTAGAATTAATAATAGACCTTTAAAATTTGTAACTGGTTTATTGAGAGAAATTCCACTATTTAATAAAGTTTTTATACCAAGATCTCATAATAATGGATCGAAAATAGAATATGTGAATCGTTTTGAGGAGTAGCTCAATTGGTTAGAGCGCCAGTCTCTGAAACTGGAGGTTGTTAGTTCGAAGCTAGCCTCCTCAACTATAGGAATGATAAGGTCAGCCTCGTGTTTACGCCTTCAAGTACTAGTCAGAAGGTATGGCACTACCACCCGTCGTCTAACTGCAGATGGACTAAAGAGGCAACTACAGGGATTTAGTTCAGATGGTAGAACGGCACTCTCCAAAAGTGCATGTCGGGCGTTCAAGTCGCTCAGTCCCTGCTAGAGATAAAGCCGAAAACACATATCGTTCTGGGCCAATAGGACGATACAGGCAGACACGATTTCACCTCCGTGTCTGCCTATTTTTGTAGATTTTCTTGATTTTATGGGTTTACAAATCGGCAATAAATAGCTATATTATATTAAATTGCTGTTAAAGGATACAACTGAGGAGTGCATAACTATGAAAGATCACAACTTACTCTCTACATGCTGCCTCTGCGGACAGAAGTACATCGGATACGGCAATAGCGCATATCCGATCGTAGAGAACGGGTACTGCTGTGACGTGTGCAACAAGACTCGCGTGATTCCAGAGCGACTCAAGCTATCTATGCACAACGGAGTAAAGAATGGCTAACAAGGCTACCGAGTCCGAACGGCTCAGAAGCGAGCGCATCACTGGGACCAACAACGGTTCCACACTTCGGACTAGAGTAGTCAAGGATAAAACTAAGTATACGAGAAAACTAAAACACAAAGGAAACGAAAATGCCTGATACAAACGGAAAGTATGTCAAGATGAAGAAGTTCATCGACAAGATCTATGAACTCGAAAAGACTCGCACTGCTCTCAAGAGACAGCTGAGAGAAAAGCTGGGCAATCCGCTTCTCTCTATCAACACTGTAATCGAGTACGCAGAGTGCTATCAGAAAGAGCTCGGAAAGCTCTCTGCTCGCATCCAGAATCTACACAGACTCTACAATCAGCGCTGGTTCGGACTCACCTATGAAGACAAGGTGCGCTACCGCTACTGGGCGAACGGTGAAGAGTTCCCGGGCTTCGAAGCACCAGATCTGGAGCAGCAGCCTGAGACTCCGTCTTATCGTCCCGAAGATCAGAACGTTCCGTCAAAGGAGCCGAATGAATGGAGACCTGGACGCCGCTACTACAAGATCGATCGAGACAATGCGCAGAAGCTCTGTGGCAAGCTGATCGAATTCCTCTCGAGTCAGGATCAGTACTTCAAGGTGGGTATAAATGAAAGTAACGCTAGTTGATCTCATCGACGAGAGTTTCACTGAGTACAAGCTACCGCACATGCTGGTAGCTTTTCCTTACTGCTCGTTCAAGTGCGACGTAGAGAACGGCAATCAAGTATGTCAGAACTGGGAGCTCGCTAAGGCGCGTAAGATCACCGTAGAAGCAGAAGACATAGCAGCCCGGTATGTTTCTAACGATTTGACAAAAGCGGTCGTATTCGCCGGTTTAGAGCCATTCGACAGCTGGGAGGAAATGGTCGGCTTGATCAAGGCGTTTCGTGAAGTCACTCATGACGACATCGTGATCTACACTGGCTACAACGCTACAGAGATCGATCCCAAGAGGACACAACTCAGCAGAACGTTCGACAACATCATCATCAAGTTCGGACGCTATCGGCCTGGACAAGAGAAACACAAAGACAAAGTGCTCGGCGTAGAGCTCGCATCAGACAATCAGTATGCTGAGAGAATCTGCTGATGAAAATGCGTAAATTCTGGTACGGTTTTCTGTATTTTGCCAAGACGGGAAAGCGCAGCTGGGGCTACATTCACAACAAGCGTGACTATCATCACGCGCTGGATCGGTACAGAGAATCTCAAAAGGATTCGTACTGAGATAGAAGAATCTGGTATAAATAATCTATAAATAACAAAAAAAGAGGTTTAACCTATGAAGATGAACGAAGGATTTAGAGAAGATTACGATTCGAATATCAGGAGTAGAGCAAAACATCTGAATAGAAAAGGGTTTAATGATGTTCTACAGAAGTTTGATAAAAAAAGCTTTGGAGAGTTGGCCGGTATTAAATATCAGGGTCATCTATATCCTTTCAGCCGCTATAAAGATCTAGATTATAGCATAGAAATAAGAATACCGATAAATGATAATCCTTCTAGTGACGTTTTAGCTTACTGTAGACTATTCGATGACGATTTTGATATGATAGAAAGTTATGATATCAGTCAATTAGATGAAATAGTAAATAGAGTTACAAAAGAGCTATATGATGAAGGAGCATACGGATTCAAAAAGAGACATATCGACACGCTTTCTGACAATTTTGATGAAATACGAAAGAGCTTTGTTAAAAGATTAAATTCTATTAAATCAGAAAATGGAAGGGAGAAAGTCTTCGAGATACTATCTTTCATAAAGAGTAGTGGGCTTCCGAGAAAATTGAAGAGAATCTCTAATTATAGTGATGCTAGATGGGAAGAAGGTCGTAGGTTAAGTGACGATCTAAAAAATATTGAAAGAGATTTTGTAGAAGAACAACCTGTAAAAGTCGGCGAGCAGCTTTACGGTAGTTGCGGAAAGACAAAGAGGATGCGCAATTTTACTGTCATAAATGTGACTCCGGATCGGATAACTATTACATCCGATAAAGATGGTGATTCATATAAGATCGAAAATTCTCCTAAGGAAGATCTCGGTGGAGGATATTCAGGAGTTGGCGCTTTTGCTGGAGAAAATGAGTTTGGAAAATATAGACTTTGGAGATCAGTTTTAAGTGATATGGATGCAGCTCATTTCTATGCAAATGAGCCTAAGAAAGTAAAAAAGTATAACAAGAATATCGACAAGTATCTCAAAGGAGAATCTATGAACAAAGAACAAGCGCTAAAAATCATCAAGGAAGCTGGAATGAAGGCAGTACCAAGTTCTCAGATAGAAGTCAATTCCGACAACCTTGAAGAGTTTTTCGTAGATCTCAATGCAGCTCTGTCAAAGATCGGATATGACGTAGAAGACTATGACGAATTCGAGGAAGAGTTGAACGATATGGGTTTAGCTCATCTGTTCAACGTAGCTAGCGACGACGAGTATGATGAATGGGAAGAAGATCATGGATCTAGTGAAGGTTACTCTGATCACTACTTCGCCATCGCTGAGAAGTACATCAGGAAGATCAAGCGTGAGCTATCCAGTAAGTGGACAGGTTTTGATCTCGACTCGGATGAAGATGATACGATGATCTGGGTTGAGCTTTACGTCGACGGCATTGGTGACGAAGAGTAATTAGCTCAGAAAAAATCAAGAAAATCTCAAAAATCAGGGTTTAAGAAAAGCCCTGATTTTCTTATATTTGTTATACAACCCTAATCGCTTCAAGGGCGGTCGAAAGCCTAGAATGTACGTGTATCAGAAGTGCAAATACTGCTGCGCTGACACGAGCATCAGGATCGACATCAGCACAGTTGACGAAGCAGAGAACAAGAAGCTTGGAAAGACCTCTATATACGTCTGCAAGAACTGCATCTGCAAGAACCTATAAATAACAAAAGGAGGTTTACACTATGAACATAGACGATGCAAAGAAGATCTTGAGAGAAGCTGGACTGATTGCAGAATCGGTCAAGACACCAGCTTTATATGATCTGGAAGACTTCTACAATGATCTGAGTGAAGTTCTAGATCAGAACGGCTATGGACTGGATTCTTTTGCTGAATTCGAAGAAGAATTGGATAATGCCGGATATGTGATTCTCTTCACTGAAGATAAAAATGTCAATAACCTAGATGGTCTCTACGACAAGATAGACAGAAAGATCGCTAGGATCAAGCGTAAGCTGTCTCGCAAGTGGACTGGTTTCGACATCGACTATTACAGCGAAGATGAGGAGATCTTCGTAACGATAAGCGTTGACGATCTCAGCGAATAGTAAGTCACTGAAAATCAAGAAAATCTCAATCCTGAGGGTTTAGATTACCTCAGGATTTTCTTATATTTTTAGTGAGGTAATACTATGGAGATCTATGAAGCTATAAAGATGATCGAAGATACTGGGCTCTACCGGGTTGTACCTTCTGAGCATGAGAGACCAAGAAAGTTGATTCTAGAAATGTCCAACAAGAAGCAGAGACTAACTGGACTGCCAGTGAACATCTGGATAGACGAGAACAAGTTCTACGTGAAAGGAAAGCACAGCAAGAGGGTTAAGTTCCAACTCGATAACAGCGAGAAGTTCAATTTAGACAACAGCGCTTCTATCGATCTGAACGGTGTTATGCATCCAGAGCATCCAAAGGGATTTCAGATATCGCAGTTTGATCTCAGATGTGTCAAGAACTGGGTTCTAAACAACAGATATGCGCTAGACTTGGTAGCAGACGTTCTTCTTGACCTAGACGACATCTTTCCATATCTCATCAAGGGTGGAGAAACTGCTTCTCCTGAGCGCATAGAAGAACTTCGATTGAAGTGCGAAGAGCTTAGACACGACTAAAACCTCAAGAAAAACTCAAAATCTGTGTTTACGAAAAGCTTGGATTTTCTTATATTTTACTTGTAAAACTCAACAAAAGGACCAGAGCTATGATCAACTGCCATCCGATCTTCGCCAACTACATCACCAAGAACCTCAACCTCCCTACCTCTTGCCCGTGCTGCGGTGGCGATCTCACTATCACAGAATCTGGCTTCGTCGAGTGCCAGAACATGAGCTGCAAGAACAAAGTCAAGCACATGTTCGCCGAATTCTTCACGAAGCTGGAAGTCGAAGGGGCTGGCGAAGGCTTCATCGAGAATCTCGCTGCTGAAAAGAAGACCATCACGGAAGTCCTCCAGATGACCAACACCGACTTCTACAACGTGATCATGAGCAAGAACGGCTACAAGATCCACATGAATCTTAACAAGGCTCTCGCTAAGCCGATGACTCTCGCTAAGTTCGTCTCTCTGTTCGATCTTCGCGGCTTCGGCGAAAAGAAGTTCCTCGATCTTGACCAGCTGGAACCCTTCAAGGGCTTCTACGAAGAGCCGGAAGCCGTCCTTGCTGGCGTAACTGCTGAAGATCTCAAGAAGCACCATCCCGCATCTATGGTCAGCGAAGACGTGATCGCTAAGTTCGCTTTCGAATTCTGCCTCAAGCGCGAAGACATGGTAAACGCTATCAAGACTGGCCTCGTCAAGCTGGAAGCTGCAAAGAAGGTCGAAGTCAAGGACGGCAAGCTCACAGGAAAGAGCTTCTGCTTCACTGGCGCTATGGACTATAAGCGCTCCGATCTCGAAAAGATGGTCGTGGACAACGGCGGCATAGTCTCCTCCGTCAAGAAGGGCCTCACATTCCTTGTCCAGGCAGATCCGTCCTCTACTTCCTCCAAGTCCGTCAAGGCTAAGTCTCTCGGAATTGAAATTATCGCTCCGGAAGACTTCCTCGCCATGATCGAAGGCTAAGCCGATGTACCACGAAAAGGAAGCTGTCATCTACCAGATTCCAGTCAGGATCTTCGATCTCGTCCGCAAAGTTCGCGATGCCGAGATCATCTTTCCGCAGGACACGAGATCTTGGAACGTTCGAGAGAACCGATGCTTCGTCGAGAATGTTCTCCTCGGCATTCAGCCCAACGATCTGCTATTTCAGGTCAAGGAAGATGGTCAGTGGATCGTAAGGCACGGCTTCGAGACTATCAAGTCGATAATGTCATATCTTGTAGAGACCGATTCACACCTTCCAGAGGCATTTCCTCTCCGCTACGAGGGCATCACTTCGACTCGCATAACTCGATTGAAGCCGATCTGGTACAACAAGATCAACGAACATGTCATGAAGTGCACGATGATCAGTCCATCGACCTCACCAGAGACAGTAGAGGACTTAGTAGATCGCTTCAAAGGTAAAGAAGTATGAGCAAAGTAAAGAGCATAGGAATTCAGTTTGCTAACGGCACAGTACGCATGTACTTGAATGAGCCAGCTGTAGAGTTAGAGATAGGCAAGCCAGACGACACGTGCCCTTATCGAGTCAAGATCAACGGCGACACGATGGAATGTCGTGAGATAGCTAAGCTCATTATCGACGACTGGGTCGTAAGCTATCCAGACCCATATATCAAGATCCCGTCAATAAGAAGCAGTGACGAATTGAAGGTATGGAGAAGCAAGCTCGGTCTCTCTGCTTTCTCGGACATCTGGCGTGTCGTCAGCGATAACGCGAGCGACATGATCGACCTCTTCTCTAAGGCCGAATTGAAGTCATACGACGAGATCGAAAAGGCAAAGAAAGTGATCGAGATGCAGGTCGCTAAGGAAATGCACGATAAGAAGCCTAAAGAAGAGCCTAAAGAAGAAACGAAGAAACCTTCGAACGCCTCTACTCCTTATCCGACGACAGCTATAGATCTGAGCTCTGGACTAGTAGCAGTGGATATCCCAGTAGCGACGACTCATAAAATAACACCAATCCAGTATGATGATTGCTCAATAGGGTTCAACAAAGAGTGGATAAAAGACTACATAGACGACGCAATGAAAGCCTGGAAGAAGACCGACGAAGTATAAATAATCATGAGAGGTAGTTCTCATGATGAGACTTGTAGATATTGACACAGATGATGACGAGTGCTCAGCTATCGTGAAGTTGAACAATCAAGAGTCCGCTATGAAGGTTCGAGTCGCTTTCGCAAGAGCTATTGCAGACGGCGTATTGAGCAAGTTCAGGCCGTTTCTACTGAACTGCTGGTGTGTCGGAAGGGCATTCACGTTCGCATGCGACGACAATCTGGACGCTCTAGACAGCTGTCTTGACTGGATCAGATCTTTTGTGTATAAGAATCGAGAACTGCAAGAAGCTGAAGAAATTCTAAATTCCGTGGGTATGAAACTCATAAAGGAGTAAAATATGGAATGGGAAAATATCGTAGTCGATGAAAAGAACATGAGCCTCTTGTTCGAGTTCGGAAACTCGACAACGGCTGCACGAGTCAGAAATGAGCTATCGAAGGCTATTTGGGGAAAGGGAGAACTTTCAGATCTTGATGGCTACGTCTACGGAACTGTCTGTGCTGGCAAGTACGTAGCTGTAGCCACTGACGCTTCTAAGGAAGAGCTTGACGCTATCATCGACTATGTTCGTGAACTAAGCAACGTAGTCGAAGAAGACTTCTCGATGGGCGTAAGCGGTCCGACTGGACTAAATCAGGGAATTCCTCACGGCGGTCCTGGCAAGGGCTGTCTGCCTAAGCCTCTATACAATCCGAAGGCTAAAGCAGTTCCGGCGAAAGAGAAAGACGACAATGACACTGAAGAGAATCTCAAGAAGCTGAGAGCTGCTAAGAAGCTTCTCAAGAATGAAGGATTTGCTCTCGTTCGAGAAAACGCATCTCCCTGGATGAATCCGATTGATCAGTTCGAGAACTATCTTCACGACAAGTGCGGCTTCGACTGGGATGAAGTTGACGACATTGTAGACACTAACAAAGAGATGATCGAAGAGAAGCTAAATCTCGGTATGAGCTTTGCAAACATCTCCGCTAGTCTCGACGACAGCTGCCTGAGATAATAAAATAGCTCACCTGCTAGCGTAGAAATACGCTGTAACGTAGAAAGAGTTCCTGGAGACGGACAAAATCCGTCTCCTGTTTGTATAGGGTTTACAAACTGAGACATTTTTCTTATATTTGATATGTATGACCAACTTCGACATGACAATTGATGAAGAGAAGGGAAGCCGAACTGTAAAGCTTCTGTACTCGCGTATTGTTCACGAGCTGAACCAGATCGATCCTAGAATGAAGTTCAAGGTCGAAGATAACGACGGCACATTCAAGGCAGACTTCACGCTTCCAGACAGCGTAGAGACATACAGACTGACACGTAGCCTTCAATCTGTAATCAAAGTCAAGTCGTCAAGACTGTCCGTGATGTACCGCATCAGATGGATCAAAGAGCCGTGGAGCACCGGCGCTAAGAGCTTTTTCGAAGAGATCCGTAGAACACATCCACGAGATCTGAACGAGCTCTATCCGATGCACGTATCGCCTAATACGTACTGGCACCAGAATCACTACAATCCTGGAACTGAGCTAGACGACTCGGCGGTATCTGAGATTCTCAAGTGGGGAGCTAGTCTAGGAATTCCGGCGCAGAACTCGCCGTTCGGAATCCTAGAGTTCAGTCCAGAAGCAGTAGTCAAGATCGCAGACAGAGTTCAGAAGACACTGGAGAAGAGATAATGTTCAGCGTATCGATCGACAAGTTCAAGAGAATGCTTGATGTGAGACGTGCACGATACAAGCGTTCGCTAGAGACTACGTTTCCGTTCTTGGACATCGAATATGGTGACGGAACTTCTCTCGAGCTAGAAGCGGAGAAGAAAGAGACATCGCTTCTTTTGCGCGTAAAGGGTGACTACATCAATCTGCCACTAGAGGAATGGAAAGTCGCAAAGGAACTCAAGTTCATCCTCTATAGCGACGTTCTTGGCTCTACGCAGTCTTATCTCGATTCGATCTACATGTTCGACGACGACAACGAGAATCCTGGCATCCGTAAGCGTGCTATGAACAACGTGGACATGCTCTGGTCGCTATTGTTCAAGACTTCTACGCCGAATGAAGTCAAAGAGGAAGAGCTATTTGAACGATGTCTGAAAGAGATCGACCGCAGGACTGCATCTGGCCCGCTATCCATGTTCAACAGCTACAAGCGAGAGGCGCCATCGTTCAAGTACTTCAAGTCGACTCTAACAGACTCGATCGTCGAACTTGGCCTCGAGATCACTGGAGAGGCTACGATGGAACTGATACAGAACTTGAAGCAGGACCACGTGCGTCTCGCTAAGACTCTGATCGAAATGGACAAAGAGCAAGCAAAGAGGTGGAATTTTTAGAGATTTTTCTAAAAATAGGGTTTACGAATTCTCTGGAAATACCTATATTGACAAATAGGCGGTCGCAAGCCAACGCACTTTAGGGCGTTGGTAAGACCCCGATAGCAAATGTAAGAAATAAATAACATTTAAATAACATTTCCTACACATTAAAATAGATATATTTATTGAGTAAACCTTCTAAACTATAAGTATAGTCAAGAAACTTGATATGGAACTGGTAAGAAGCGAAGATACAAAGGCAAGGATTAAGGCGAGCATGGCAGAGACCCATGCCCGTCGTAAGTCGCAGATATGCCGTGTGTTCGAGCTTAAAGTTTCCATACGTCACAACCCGAAAACGGTGTTTGAAAAGTTATCCAACTGTTTCAAGGAAGCTAAGTGGGTAATCAACGACATGCTGTCATTGTCCAATTGCAATCCTGACAGCAGTATGTTCGACTATAAGTACACCGAACATCGTGATGTGGTCCACTACGACAAGGACAATAATCCGGTCACTTCAACAATCACGTTGCCGTCAGTGCTCCATAGAGCTACCGTGGCGCAGAAGAAGACAGACATCATCAACCTTGCAAAAACCAAGAAGAAAGGAATCAAGGTTGGTGCATTGAAGTTCAAGTCGGAAGTGAACTGCATTCCCATCATTACGGGTTTCACGAAGATTCTGGACGCAAGCCATATCACCATTCCTGGGTTCAGGAAGCTGAATGTGAACGGGCTGCATCAGATAGAGTTTGATGAATACGAGATAGCCGATGCCAAGATCATCCGCAAGGCGTCTGGCTACTACGTTAAACTCACCATAATGTTGCCGAAGACTCCAAGAACACCAACACATCGAAGTGGTGGACTGGACTTCGGCATCAAGAACACGATAACGACATCGGACAACAAGACCTACGATTGCAAAGTGCAAGAAACGGAGTACCTGAAGTACCTGAGCAAGATGCTCAATAGGCACAAGAAGCAGAAGGACTCGAAGCGGCGATGGAACTGTAGGAAGCAACTTGCCCGTGAGCATGAACACGTTGCCAATATCCGCAAGGATATCTGCAACAAAATCTACCACGACCTTGTGTCCAACTACGATGTCATCTACATACAGGACGAGCAGATAAAGAACTGGCAACATACCTGGTTCGGTAAGCAAGTGCAGCATTCTTGCATGGGTGCCCTTAAGCATCGCATTAAGATGCTGGTTAAGGCAGACCGTGCATTCGTGCTGTCCAAGTGGCTGCCGACAACCAAGATGTGTCCGGTCTGCGGTGCAGTCAATCAGATTGGATTGGATGAACGCACATATCACTGTGATTGCGGTTATTCCAAGCCCAGGGACTGGCATTCCGCCTGTAATGTACTCTTGTTTGGCACGACTAAACGTGCTGAGTGCGTGGAACACGCCTCCGCTGAGGTAGCCGCCTCTATGCAGTCCAGTTCTACTGGGTTAGCACAAGCGACTCCGTCGAAGCGAAAACCAGAAGCCCACCGCCTTTAGGCGGTGGGTAGTTCACAATACAAACTTTCGTTCAACCTGCCAACCAAGGACTCAAAAATGGCAAAGAACACACTCGAACTCTACGACTACATCGATGACCACGATGCAGAACGCGCAACCTCTCTCCTTCTCAACCCGAACGACAAGAAGCTGACTCAGTGTCTGAACGGCTACGATCGAGCAACTTCCACAAAGAAGCGTCGTCGTCGCACTGCTCTGCTCGCTGCACTATGCCTGATCGATCAAGAAATCGGCGTCAGCTCTGTCGGTCGCGCTATCGAACATCTCTGCGACACTTCTCGTATCGACGAAGTGAACGAAGAATCCGTCAAGGACTTCATCGCATACATGAAGATGGACGCTAAGGGTCAGAAGATCATGCGTGAAGTGGTGCAGAAGCTCTCTAACACGGCTGTAGGCGAAGATCAGATGAAGACCGCTCGTAAGTATGAAGTCCGTCTCGGCTTCATCGAACACAAGCCGAAGACTGAAGTTCCGTTCAAGATCATCTGGGACTAATGGAAACTAGAACATTTAGAGAATTTCCAGATCTACAGTGCGACCTCCATCAATCTATCGGAGATGATGGGTTGTTTTTGATGTGCAGCATTCTACTCAAGCGAGATCTCGACAAGCTGTTCAACGACCAGGGCTGGTACGAGCGCACGAGAACTGAGAAACAGATCTTGCAGAGAAGGACTGCGATTCTCACGGCTTTCGCATTCATGGAGAACACGCTTGATCTGAACGAGCTCAGACACTACACGAGGGAGATTCTCGCGTACATTCTAGAACTGTCAGAACGGTCAGTGCGTGACTTCGCATGCACTGGTCACATCGCGTCCGCAGCAGATCGGCTAAAGCTATTCTCCGATGACGACATAGACAACATCCTCAGGACTTACCGTGGGCTCTACTATCCGTTGAACTTCTTTCGATCTGCGGTCCGAGTGTTAGGAAACTTAGAGCACTGGGATCTCAACTTCGATGAAAAGAAACTCTACAAGTCTTACGAGATCAAGTGCCTCAACTATAACCACAACGGAGAACAGTGGTACGACAAGGGCTGCAGGGCACAGACTATGTATGGAACTGGTCCTCACGCGATCATACACATAAGATGGAAGAACTATGATTTTGGTAAATGACGAAGGAGGATATGATCCTCTAGAGATTCACGTCATCAACACGATAGGCGACAGAGACATGGTGACTCAGATTCTAGGTGAGCTGTTGTTGAAGCGCAGAATATTCTCGCCGAGTCGTGACCTCCAAGACGTGACTGCTATGCTCTACGCTGCTGCGATCATGAAGTACACAGAAGAGCCTGGCTGGAGAGTAAAGCACGTCAAAGTCGCTACTGGACTATCCGAGCAAGCTAGCGAAGAGGTGCTGAAGGTGATAGAGAATCACTACGGGACTGTCGACGCGCTGATCTCGGCGCTTCGTTGGATAGAGAATCTCTACAATCTCAACACAGAAGAGCTCAAGCTGTTGCGCTCTTACCGCATCAGACGCATCAACATGCCGAAGAGGCAACAGGAATATCCAGTAGAGTTCAAGGGACAAGAGCTGAAGAACGAGTACACGATAGCAGACGTCTGCTACGGCAACCGCCGCTGGATGACAAAGATGACGACAAGGATAATGACGAACGACGGAATTGTGTCTATATTTTGGGAATAAGCGGATAAATACTCTCAAAAGAGGAAATTATGAAAGTTATCAAGAATCCCGAATGGACTGAAGAACAAGTAAAAGCGTTCGAGCAGAAGATCAAGGACAACGACGGCTACTGTCCGTGCGCACTGATGAAGACGAAAGACACTAAGTGCATCTGTAAAGAGTTCAGAGACCAGATCAAGGCTAAAGAACCTGGCACATGCCACTGCGGACTTCACTGCCTTGTGGATAACTAAATGGTATCGATTCAAGACGTTTTAGTGACTCCGACCGATGAGGCTGTTTTAGACCGATACGACATCAACTGGAATAAGATCGATTCGGTGATGTTCGACATCGTAGACCTGATCTTGGAAGACAATAGCGGATTCGAGCTGCAGAATCAGATCGACGACGCGGAGAACTTCAAGATGTCTGGCTAGCCATATTATCAGCGTGTCAACTTCATCCTTGGAGCCTGTCGTCTGTTCTGGAACGAAGATATGATCCGACAAGCAGTCAAAGAGTTCTTCACGGTCCAGAACAACCCAGTCGGCGTAAAGACAGACGGAAACGGAAACTATGAGCAAGATGGGCTTGAGATGTTCATCGCTAGAATGACAAAAGCTGTCATGACTAACGACCGAATCTTCAAAGTGTGCGCTACTATCTTCGAGTACTACATGGAAAAGAAGCTATGGAACGAGCCAACGCACGACAAGACTCTGCGCATCACGAGAATGAAGATACTTCGTGGACACAAGCAAGATCTCGACTTCAATCACAAGAAGTTGCGCTTGAATGTCCCAGAGCTCGACACTCTGAAGACCAAGATGTGGGACGAAAATGGTCATGAGATCGAAGTCGAAGGAATGATGACTGGCGACTACATCGACAAGACTACGGAAAAGTGGATGTCAGTGAACGACGACGAAGATCAAGTTCGTGAAGACTGGAATCGAATACTAGGAAAGTAACACATGAAGAAGATTCCTCTAAAGCTATATAAGGAGTTCGTAGAAGAGAACGGACTAGAACAAAAATTAGAGAAATGGGCGAAAGGACGGCTCAAATCTGACAACGCTAAGCACAAGATCGAACTTGGCAAAGAGGTAGATAGGCGTTGCTTAGAAGTTGGTCACGCTTACTGGACTGGTGAGATCGATAGAGGCGGTCCTGAAGCATGGATCTATGCATCCTCAGGTCACTTGACATGTTTCGGAACTTTCATCAATCCGATATGGGCAAAGAAGTGCAACGAGATCTCGATTGAAGACTACAATAAGTATGTCGAGTACTGGATCAAGAAGCGATACGGCAAGAAATACTACGACAAGCTACACAGAGAAGAGTAATAAAAAGAGCGAAATTGTCACAAATTCAGGGTTTACAAGAGCCCTGAATTTTCTTATGTTTTGCGCATGGACAAAATTATCGACTGTTTAGATGGACCTGACTTCTACGAAAGGCTAAGGAATGAGCATGGCCTGAAAACCTCATCTTCAGTGCTAAACGTGATCGTAGAGACTGGATTCTTAGTCAATCCGTGCGAAGAGACGCTGCAAGCTTGTGTTAGACTAGTAAAGAAGTATTCTGGAGATGACTTTCCATCTGATCTGGGAGACTACTATCGTTCTACTCCACTACTCATTCTGATGGGCTACTATGACAAACTGCCGAGAGGACGAGTGTCTCGCTGCTTGAGCGAGCTATTCGATACGAAAGACAGCTGGAATCCGAGACCGTATTGTCTTCACTGCTATCACGAGATCGAATTCTTAGACGTTCTGTGGCACCAATCTGGCTTCCAACAGCAGTTCAATATGAGCATGGTGTATTTGATGCAGAATAACGAAGATCGAGACGTCAGGAAGCGCGTGAAGGCTTTCCAGATGCGTGAAGCTTGGATGAAAAATCTTCCAAAACTTGAGAAAATCTCAATTTAGGGGTTTACATTTCTCCGCAAAATACCTATATTGTTAATACAAACTTAAAACAAGGACCAACAACATGGAAAAGAACCAGATCCGAGAACTCCTCCTCAAGGCTGCCGAAGCTTACTACAACGGTCAGGAAATCATGACCGACTACGAATATGACGCTCTGATCAACAAGCTCAAGGCCATCGATCCGACCGATCCTCTCTGCGCAAACGGCATGGCTGCTGCAGACTCCAACGGCGACGAAAAGAAGATCAATCACACCATGACTACTGGAACTCTCGCCAAATGCGCAAACATGGAAGAACTCCGCGACTGGGCTTCTAAGAAGAACCTCAAAGAACGCTACTCTCTCGAACTCAAGATCGACGGCTCCAGCATGGAACTTCAGTACGTCAACGGGAAGTGCGTCAGGGCTATCACTCGCGGCGATGGCGCTACCGGCCTCGATCGCACCGAGACTCTCAGCCTCATGAACTTCCCCAAGTCCATCGATCCGAGCTTCACTGGATCTATTCGCGCCGAGATGGTCATCTACAACGCAGACTTCAAGGCTCGCTTCGCTCACAAGAACGCTAACCCGCGCAACGCTGTCGCAGGAATCATCAACCGCAAGTTCGAAACACTCACTGCTTCTGAAAAAGAAGATCTCAAGTTCATTCACGCTATCTGCTACGACGTGATGGCTGATCACGACTTCGACACTCAGACCAATCTCATGGCTTGGCTCGAACAGCAGGGCTTCGAAGTCTCTCAGCACATCACCGTCGAAGGCGACGATCTGCTCTCCAAGGCTAACGAGCTCCGCGAAAATCTTCGCACTCGCATCGCTAACGACGAAATCAAGTTCAACTGCGACGGCGTCGTCATCAAAGCTGACATCATCGACCGTGAAGACCGTCAGCGCAAGACGCCTAAGCGTGACGTGGCTCTAAAGCCAGAACTCGAAACTGCTGTCTCCGAAATCGTCGACATCGCCTGGGAAATGGCTGGCTCCACTCTCTCTCCTGTCGCTATCATCAATCCGGTCCAGCTCGAAGGAACGACCGTCTCTCGTGTCTCGCTCTCCAACATGGCTAAGATGATGGATCTAGGCGTCGAAATTGGCAAGAGCGTCCTCGTCAAGAAGAGTGGTATGGTGATACCACAGATCATCAAGGTTATCGCTTAATCAAAAGGAGGTACATACAATGGTATACATTCTAACAAAGACTACTGCATTCGGTGGCGGTGCTGATCCCGAGACCGACATTCTCTGCGTCGGAACCATAGCTGAGTGCAAGAAGAAGTTCAAAGAGGCAGTCAAAGAGGCTGAAGAGTCTGACTGCGACGTGAACGTGTCTGGCAACGAAGCTGGAATCGTCGATCAGTATGAAGACAGCTTAGCCATTCTGAAGATCCACGGCTACACGAAGAGGTAATGAAGATGGCTGTAAGCTACTACGAACTAAAAGATCCTTGAACGCTCAACAGGCGTTATGGCCAACATGGGAATTTCCTACGAGATCGTCCCTGTCGGAACTCTCAAAGACAAACGTGCTATATGCATCGTCCTTGATCGATTCATGAAGGAAGAGAAGATCAATGAACTCATAGAGAATCCTCAGAAGTGCTTCCGCGAGGCAGAAGTGGTTCGTGGCGAGGGCACTCATCGTCAATGCGCTCCTGAGATCAACTATCCGAACATCTACATCCTCATCAAGTGACCTAACCGATGAGAGATTGGATCAAGTAAAGAATTCTTTACACCATAGAGCCGAGATGAAAATTCTCGGCTCTCTTTTTGTCTAAATTTGCATAGAACAGAATCCCGTGAGGAATTTATGCAAGAACAAAAACTAGATTACAACAAGAGCTACATCGACGTGCTGGAGACCCTCTCCGCAGTCAATCCGAGAATCAAAGTCGTTAAGAACGGTGACAAGCTGACCATCATGGCCAACAACCAGTCCTCTAACTTCTGCTACATTCTCGAAGCGCCTACTTCTTACTTCAACATGCCCGTCAACGAGCTAGGCTTCATCGACTTCAACCGCTTCAAGAAGTTCTACGAAGCTATGAGCTCTAAGACGGTCAACGCTAGCCTGTCCGTGAACGTTGACGACGACGGCAGCGCAGTCGACATGATCTTCAAGAACGAAGCTCGCTCGGACAAGCTCACACTCCGTCTCGGCGACACGACGCTTCCGACTTTCGACTCTTCCTTCAACGAGCTCGCTGAGCACTCGCAAGATGTCGCGGTCGAGTTCGACGAAGAGACGATCAACGAGATCCAGCGCAAGATCTCCATCATCGGCGCTGACTACATCGACGTTTCTGCTAACGAGAATGTCCTGAACTTCAACGTCTACACGATGCGCTCTGCTGACCGTGCAGACTATCCGATCTTCTTGTCTGCTCCAGCTGCTAAGAACTTCAGCCTCAAGTTCACTGCCGACACTCTCAACCTTCTTCCAAAGGGAAAGTACAAGATCGACATCGACTCTGACGGCTGTCTAGTCCTCTATCAGCAGCGTGAAGACGAGATCAAGCTCCAGATCATGCTTCTCGCGGAGGAATAATGAACTTCCAGAATCCGTCATTCACCACGATCGACGACGTGATCAAGGTCAACGACCCGACACAGAACTTCGCTGGACTGAACAAGCCAGACGCAATCGCTACAGAAGACGAGCAGCATGGAGTTGACTTTCTCAGATCTCTTCCTCCGCTCGATAGACTTCGTCAAGGGTACAAGATTCTCGGCGTCGAGATCAAGGAACCGAAGTCTGACTGCCAGCGCTGCCACGGAAAGGGATATGTGTCCATCAATCCCGACACTGGCGAACCGAGAGCTTGTCCGTGCATTCTCCCTCCAGAGATGCACAACGGAAACAGAGCTCAGCGCAGAGCTGCCGCTAAGGCTGCCCGCAAGATGAAGTTCTAAATGAACGAATTCCGTCTTCCTCTCAAAGTTCTATATTTGAAAGGAAGACATTTTTGTAGAAGGAAATTTTATGAACAAGAATTGCTCCAAGTGGATTGAGAAATACCGCCCAGATCACGTCAAGGACGTCATCCTTCCTAAGGCCGAACGTCGCATGTTCGACAACATCGTCAAGACTGGCGAAGTGCCCAACCTGATGCTATACAGCGCAAAGGGAAGAGGAAAGACCTCTATCGCTCTCGCGCTCATCAACGACCTCGACGCTCAGGTCTTCAAGATCAACGCTTCGATGGAGGGCAAGATCGAACTTCTCCGTGAAGACCTAGCTACTTTCGCACGCACCAAGAATCCCAAGAAGACGCCGAAGATCGTGTTCTTGGACGAGTTCGACATGTGCTCTGCTAAGTTTCAGGGCGCTCTCCGCAACCTCATCGAAGAGACGGCTAATGGCTGTAGCTACATCATGACTTGCAACTTCCCCATGAACGTGATCGACGCGTTGAAAGAGGGCAGAACGATGGAGCTCGACTTCAACTTCAACGATCCAGTCAAGCAGCAGGAGATGAAGGAACAGATCCTCAAGAGAACGATCGGAATCCTGAAGTTCGAGAAAGTAGAGTTCGACGAAGAGGCTGTCAATGCTCTCGTAGATCGTCTCGGAACTTCGATCCGTGAGATCTTCTCGCTACTTCAGAAGTACTACATGCTCTACGGCAAGATCGACAAGGGCATCATGGCTTTCTCGGAAGTTGACGAGAAGCTGATCGACTGCATCAAGGCAAAGAAGCTCGAAGAGGCTAGAACGCTGATCAACGAGAAGGGCTACTCTGACGTGGACGTTTACCGATTCCTGTACGACAAGTACGTCCCGACCTGCAAGAAGAAGGGTAGCGCAATTCTCATCATCGGTCAATATGAGCTCGCTGGCGCTACTTCACGACTTCCAGACATCCAGCTCGCTTGCTGTCTTCTCTCTCTGATGGGACTCGAATAGGAGAAATCTTCAGAATGCAGAAGATAACCGCACAGAGCTTCATTCTGGGCTATAAGAGTGGGGTATACGCCTTCGTGTCCGATTCATGTCAGTTCTGCATGGACTACAAGAAGGATCTAGAGCGCATAGACAGTCCGTATCTCTATATCGTGGAGGTAGCTACAGACGACGAGAAGAAAGTGATATGGGATCTTCTCGACCGAATCGGCTTTCCGCTCACTGCTGGCTATATCGACAATGAGATCAAGTTCGTTGAGAGAGGCCAAAGGTTCGGAAACGACTTCACAGAGCTGGTGAAGTTCCTTGAAGAGCGATTTCCCAAGGAGCCAATGTCTGATGATGAGCTGTTAAAGCGCCAGAAAGCTGCTTCTAGGGAGTTTAAGACTGCACTCTATGTTTTCCCACCGGAATACTCCCAAGAGGCCCGTAAAGCGGCTCTAAACGCCGCAAAATGCTATGATGAGTTAGCGATCGACATCGACACTCATCCTGGACTGCCAGATGACCTCACTACGAAGGTTCGAGTTCTGAGCAAGTTCGGCCGTAAAATTGTTATTTTTGACGTGTTCGAGACCAACGAGTACTCGGACACAGCAAACCTTCTCATCCAGAAGTTCACAGAGGATATGAAATATGCCAAGACGACAATCGAGCATCGCACTTTTCAGGAAGCAGTTGCGCTTGCAGAACGCACAGCCGACGACGGAAGTCAAGAAAGAGAAGAAAAAGAGCCCGTTCTTTAGCTTGGTAGACCACATGGGTGGCGACAAGTGTCCGTGGGAAGATCTCACAGACGATGAACGCGGCGCTATGAGCCAGTACATGATCCTCAAGTGGCTCTCTACCTATGAAGAGTATCTTCCTATATTCAACGTGATCTCGCAGCTCGAATTGAGCGACAAAGACTTCTACGAGCTCATGTGCTGCACCCTGAGACGACAGAAGCACTACTTCACGAGCAAGATCTACAAGAAGTTCCAAGAGCCCGACGAAGAGCTCCTACGCGCAATCATGCACGAGTACTTCTATACGATCGAAAAAGCAAGGGACTACATGGATGGTATGGATGTCGACGAAGCTGAGAGAATCCGAAACCGCTGGAAGGACATCGTGGCCGAAGAGATGGAGTCAGACAAGAAGGGCAAGTCTATATAAATAACAGGTACTAGTTTAAGGGTATCTTATGAAATTTTTGAGCGCTTACAAGCTTCTTGAGTCGACTGGCGAGTACGAGATCATCGCACCCGCAGAGAAGAGAGTTGATGAATCTCTTGACGAGAAGATCATCGTAGCTAACGTCTACATCAAGCACGACACTGTAAAAGTTGCAGATATGAGCACCAAGGAAGGTCGCAGAACCTATCACATGCTCCATCGCAGCTACGGACTCGACGAGTCTGGAGATCATGGAACTATGATGGGCGGAAGAACTGTCGGCATGTTCCACAAGAAGGGCGATGTCGAAGTCAATAAGTCTTGGACTTGGATCGACGTAAGGGCTATTCAAGAAGAGTTGAACAAATTCGGAATCATCGTAACCGAGCAGCACGGTCAGGCCAAGGTCACTAAGGACGTGGACGATGAGGCGATTGCCGACTGGGGACACGATGGCGCATACGGCGAGAACTCTAACTCTGTCTTCTACTTCACGACTACTAGCGAGAGAAACTGGATGATCAAGTTCTCTGGCAGCGTCGAAGTCTGGAGAAAGTTCGTCGATACTTTCGACTCGAGAGAATACGACTCAGAAGAGGAACTGATCAAGAATCAGCTCGATAACCTCATTCGCGAGCACATTCCTTCTTACTCTGGAAATACCGAGAATTACCAGGTCGAAATCACCTTCAAGTAAGAGGAAATCTTGACTGGCTACTTCATCAACGATCTCCACATAGACAAGTGGGTCAAGACACAGTCTTCGTTCTCCAACACAGCTCAGTACAAGAAGCTATTGGAGAAATGGTGTCTTCCCGCTGACTGTCTGTTCATCGCTGGAGACGTAGCCTGCTCAGTGAACTCGATATTTTCGACATTCAAAGTGCTGGCAGACATGTACCAGCACATTTTCTATGTGTATGGGAATCACGAGATGCGCCTCAACGAAGAGGACTGCAATCGTGGTCTCGACACTTACACTAAGCGTGAGAGAATCGAGACGTTTCTGCACACAGCTACTTTCGACGAGAGAAAGAGAGTAGACATGCTTGACGTTCTCAAGGGCGCTGAGAAGTTCTGGAACGGCAAGTATGTCTGCGGAGGAATGGCTTACGCTGACGGAACGGCTACACGAGATCAGTGGAACCTGATCGAAAAGTGGAAGAACGGCAATGACTACCAGAACTTCAAGCTCGGCTGGACGACAGACTTCAACGAGATGGCTGAGTACGAGAACGAAGCTGTAGCTCGAAGCATAAGCAAGACGACGGATATTCTCATTACGCACTTTCCAGCGATCCAGTTGATCGAGAGAAACTCCGAGCTCGAGTCTAAGGGACTTGACTACGGGCTGTCTGCCTTCGACGGATCGAAGATCTTTGCTAAGCTTCCCGATGGAGCGATCTGGCACTCTGGACATCTTCATGACCAGTTCAAGCGTGAAGTGGCGATAGACGGCAAGAAAATCCTGTCTATCTCTAACTCAGTCGGAAGTCCAGACAAGCCTCCCCACCACAAGCTAGACAAGAAGGAATTTCTGATCAATTTCTGATACGAATTCAAACTTCACTATAAATTTGTATATTCATTTAAAGACCGCCTTACTGAGGCGTGTATTTTACTAAACTGGAGAAAAACTATGATCATCGTAGACGACAAGATCGCAATTGAAGTTCCAAAGAAGGTTCAAGTCAAGGGAATCTACATTCCCGAAGCTCACAAGACAATCGGCCTCGTGGAGGGCACTGTCATCAAGGTTGGCCCTGGCCGCTACTATCCAGATGGACAGCGTCGTGCTCCGGGTGTCAAAGAGGGCGACCGCGTCATCATCAACAACATCGCAGCTCTCCATCTCGACTACGAGAAGGACGGCGAGAAGAAGGATGTCTGGATCTGCAAGGAACCAGAGATCATCATGATTCTCGAAGAGGGCGAACACGCAGACGAGTTCCTCGAGAACACTTCTGATCAGGCTAACGGCATGTCCAGAGCTGGCATGTTCGGTATCTAACTTCTATGGAGAAACTAGTATGTCATTCACGAGTTGGCTAAACGAATCTAAGAATCCAGACTGCGACAAGGAGCCAGTCAAGTTCCGCAAGAAGCCCGTAGTCATCGAGGCTATCAAGTGGACTGGCGATAACTTCGAAGCAGTCAAGAAGTTCGCAGGCGACAACGTCAAGCTCGAAGACGATGAACTCGTCGTCGTGACTCTCGAAGATGGAAATGACAACAAGGCGAAGCACGCTGCTTCCAAGGGTGACTTCGTCATCAAGGGAGTCCAGGGCGAGTTCTACTTCTGCAAGCCCGACATCTTCAAGGAAACTTACGAAAGAGAGTAAAGATGAAAAAGAAGTATGTTATTCCTAGCCTGATAGTCGCATTCTTCTATCTCGCTACGATGTGCGGAATCGGTCTCTTCGGAGCTACTGCTATGTGGTTCGTGAGACTGGTTGCGCCGTACTTCTTCGCTTTTCTTGGTCTATGCGTCGTGGTCGCTCTTCCTTACCGAATCATGTGGGCGATCGACCGCAACAACGAGATCAAGCGAAAGATCGAGGAAGAGAGAAGGATGGCAGCTGCAGCGCAGCGAAACCGTGAAATGATCAAAGCCGCTAAACAATACGACATGGGAGATATGATATAATGGCCGTAGACAACGTAAATCATCCATCGCACTACTGCAACAACAAGGCAGGAATCGAGGTTATCGAAGTCACTGGAAATCTCAACTTCGATCTTGGAAACGCATTCAAGTATCTCGCTCGCTACAAGAGCAAGAAACTACCAGCAGAAGACGTCAAGAAGGCAGTCTTCTATCTAAATCACTTCTACGCCAACATTCAGAAGCTCTGCAAGATCGTAGTCTGCTCAGAAGAGGATATTCCAGCGCTCGTAAAGAAGATGGAGAGATTCTGCGAAGTCGAAGAGGTTTCATGCATCAGAAGAGCTATGGAGACTATCACTCAGGCTGTTCTAGCTGAACTGGATCATCTCGATCATCCGCTTCCTCTGCTCTCTGAAGCTGAGTGGAACATCACCATCAACGAACTGAAGAGTTACGCAGAGTCTATCGAAGACAAGAAGCCGGAGGACTTCAATGGCTAAAGCATACGACGCTAACGCGATCGAGTCGCTTCAGTTCCCCGAAAACGTAAGAAGACGTCCAGACATGTACATGGGCGCTACGACTGGTAAATACGCTCCAGCGCTCTTCAGATGTCTCAGGGAGATCATCGACAACTCTCTTGACGAGTATCTCTGTGATCACAACAACGTCCTTCACGTCTTCTACGACAGCCGTTCTTCTGTATGCACAGTGATCGACAATGGCCGTGGAATTCCGACAGAGATCAACGAGAAGACTGGCAAATCAGCTCTCTTCTTGGTGTTCGGTCAGCTTCATGCTGGCGGTAAGTTCGACAAGGACTCTTACAAGGTATCTAGCGGCAAAAACGGGGTGGGCTGCAAGGGTACAGCTGCGCTCTCTGAGTGGCTAGTCGCATTCTCGAACAACAACAAGAACAAGACATGGATGTGCCAGAGCTTCGGCCGTGGACTTCCTGAAGGAACTGTCAAGGCAGCTGCTATTCCAGCCGAGTTCAAGGGATGCATCAAGAAGACTGGCACTATTGTCCAGTTCAAGCCAGACTCTCAGATCTTCAAAGACGGCATCGAAATGGATATCCAGAGGCTCAAGCGCGAATTGAAGGATATTCAGTATCTCTGTCCAAAGCTTAGCATTCAACTTCACGTTGACGGTCAGGTCACTTCCTACTATAGCGAAACGGGACTTACAGAGCTCGTCTGCGACGGCAAACAGTACGAGCACGTGTTTTCCTACACGGCAGAAAATATCGACGCTGCGATCGCTTTTACGAAGAAAGACGGCAGCTCGTTCAAGTCTTACGTGAACATCGTCTACACAGACATGGGCGGTACTCATCTCGCTGGGTTCAAGAAGATCATCTGCGACATCGTAAAGGAAAACTCTAAGAAGCCAATCGCTAACGAAGACATTCTGGAGGGAATGGTCGGAGCTATCCACTACAAGATGGCAGAGCCGCAGTACCAGTCTCAGACGAAGAACGAGCTAACCTCGGCAGAGGCCAAGGATGACGTGATGAAGCTCCTAGAACAGCCATTACGCGCATTCTTCAGGAAGAACAAGAGTCTCTTAGAGAGAATCGTGAAGTATGCCGAAGAGATGTATGCTAAGAAAGAGAAGATGAAGGCCGACAAGGATCTCCTGAAGGGTCTGAAGCAGATCAACAACGCTGCTAAGTACATCTCCGAGAAGTTCTCTGACGCAGACAGACGCAAGTACAGAAACGTAGACGACCTTGAGATGTTCGTAGTGGAGGGAGACTCTGCTGGCGGTCATTTTATCAAAGCCCGTGAGGGATTCCAGGCATGTCTTAAGCTTCGTGGCAAAATCATCAATGCAGCTAGAGCTTCTGCCGTAGATCTGTTCGGATCGAACAAGAAAGGCGCTGAGAAAGAAGGCAACAGAGAGATCAAAGACATGACAGCTGCTCTTGGATGTGGCGTTCTAGAGAACTACAACGAAAGCAATCTCCGCTTTGGAAAGCTCATTCTGCTTGCCGACCAGGACGTAGACGGAAGTCATATTGTAAATTTAATTTTATCTTTCTTGATCAAATATATGCCAGATCTGATCAAGAACGGACACGTCTACACAGTAGATGCTCCTCTATTCCTCGCTAACGGCGCAAACTGCAGAGCTTACGGCAATACACGTAACGAAGTCGAGAAGAAGATGAAGGAAGCGAAGTGCAAGCAGTACACGATCACTCGACTCAAGGGTTGGGGAGAGTGCAACGCTGATGACTTGGCTACTCTCTGCATCTCTCCGAAGACGAGAAAGCTGATCCAGATGAACTGGGATGACAAGACTCTAGAGACGCTCGAACAGACGATGGCTGGCGACTCTGAGTTCAGAAAGGTGCTCTTGGAGGTGAAGTGATGCTAGAATTCACAGACAAAGCTAAGATCGCTATGGCCGATGGACTCATCAACCACATCCGCAATCACAAGGGCATAACTGGCATCTCTGACGAGATCGATCCAGAATGCCACAACGGAAAGCGATTCATTCACATCGACTTCGAGGGTGTCGAGGAGCATCTTGTTCCTGTAGAAGCTATCTGCGACGCAATCGGAGCTGCATGCGCTGCTGACGATGTAGACTTCGGCGTAGACTAATTACAAGAAAGGCGCTGACTAGAAATCAGCGCCATATTTGTGTATCTATTATGGACTAGTACACGTAGTAGTGGACTGTGTCGATCAGCCTATTCTTCATCAAGATCATAATCATCAACAACATCATCTGCTGAGGAAGAGGTTGTTCTTGCCCGTTCTTTAGCCTTTTCATGCTCTTCTAGTTCTTCTGGGGTCAGATATTTGAACGTATATTCTTTCTTTAGCTTGTTCCAAGCGCTCAGAGGCTTATATTCCTTCTTGCTTGTGCATACGACTTTCTTGTATTGAAGTATTCTGAACTCATCCATCACTTCCTTGACATAGTAATACTTCTCTTTGCACTCTTCATTTGGATAGTTCTCTTTATAGATCGTCATAGTAGGTTTTTGGCCTTCCCATGTTTGGATTCGTATCATCTGAATCTCACGAGCGCTATGTTCATCTTTCGGTGCAAACATCTGTATCAAAGTTGCGTCTTCACATACGAAGTTTGGATTTTCGGTATAGACCTGTTTGCACTGTATAGCTAGCGCCATGACAGCGGCGAAGAGTATGAGTGCTATGGTTTTCATTGTGATTCTCCTTGTTGTTAGTCTTTCCAGGGCTTTTTCTTGTCGTGACCGTTTCCGTGTCCGCGACGCCAGTTCTTTCCGTCATACGGAGAAGCCCACAGATCTCCGTTTCTAGTCTTCTTGTAGTGAGAGAGCTGAGACTCTTCGTCCGAGATCTTCTGCTTGTTAGATCTCCTGAGACCTCTGTTGCAGCTCTTTTTCCAGTCGCTCTGTGCCGAATCTTGCGCCATGTTGTTTCTCCAGGTTAGTCGTTGTTGCGCCAGTTACGAGTTGCAGATTCCGGAATCGGGTCTTTCATGCCTTTCTTAGCAAGACGAAGACGATGAAGTTCGACGAAAGCACCCTGGGACTGATCGCAGTAGTTTTCTGGCCATTCAGAGAGGTTACCGTTACGATCGATGTTGATGGTATATCCACGCCAAAAGATATGATAGCCTTCGACATCTTCATTGCAGATCTGAATCTGAATATCGAAGAGCTGAAGTTCGTTCTCGATAATGCCAACAGTAATGCCAATCGGATCGAGAAGAACACCGAGAGAAGTCGGAAGCTTGATGTCGTGATTGATAGCGATAGCCATTGTAAGGTCCTTTGTTTGAGTTACATTGCAAATATAAGTACTTTTTAGAGAAATCTAAACCCTAAAAATTGAGAAATCTCAATTTTCTCTTCCGTAGCACTTATGGTACTTGTCGATCATCGGCTGGAGATCGGCACGGCACAAGCAGATCGAAGGGATCTGCTCGTTCATAACATAGAACCCAGTCTTGTACAACTTCTCTTCTACGAAGGCTGAAGCAGAGCTGACGCCGTCTGGACGTTCGATCCATACGATCCAGCCCTTGATAGTGATGAATTCACCTTTGTCTTCGAACTCGATGCCTTCGTCTTTCAATATCTGTATGAATTGATCTTTGGTCATTTTGTCATCCTATTGAAGTCTCGTATAGTGGTCGATGAAGTCGAGCAGCATATCCATGTGTTGTTCGTCTCCGTATTGCATGAACTTAACTGACACAGAGGACTCTTCGATCCTTCGCTGGTACATTCTACTGATCTCAGAGAACTTCTTGCCGTCGAGTTCAGTGAGATACTTAGCCTTGAGCGCAAACTTGTCTTCCATATAGTCAGCGATAGCGTTGAACCAGACGATGCCGTTGGTGATGATGAAGTGTTCTTCCTCGAATCTCTTGCAGAGAATTGCGCTGAGAGGAATAGCGCGAAGCAGCACAGCTTCTACGAACTTCGATGAATCCTCGACCGAGAGGTTGTTCTCCTGACGGTTGAACGGATGATTGTAAGCCCTGTAGAATTCATTGACTGTGTAGCAGTTCTGGCTAAGATCATATTGAGACGGATCAATCAGCATAGTTTAGTTTTCCTCCGAGAGGATGGTGATGGTTTCTACATCTTCGTACTTGTTCGTGTAGCGATTGATGACATAGTTGAACATAGCGATGCGATTTTCGATCTCGTGAGTGAGAGTGTAGGTAGCGGGAACGCCGTCCTTGCGGCGAGTTACGATCAGTACAGTGAATTGCGGCATATTCTGGTCCTTTTGTTGAAGTTACAGTGTAAATATAAGTAATTCTAGAGAAACTCTAAACCCCTAAATTGGAGAAAACTCAAAAATATGTTCCAAGGTGCAGACAATATCAGAGGCCATAAAGAGAAGATCGAGATGACTCCAGAGCAGCTCGAAGAGTACATCAAGTGCAAGACTGACATCTTCCACTTCGCTAAGTACTTCTATATCTTGACTCCTAAGGGATCTATGCCTATTCCTCTGCGTGAGTACCAGATCCGAGAGATCAAGACGCTGTGCGCAAAGGTCGAAGGAAAGAACAACCGCATCATCATGCAGGGTCGTCAGTCTGGCAAGACGACTATCGCTACTCTGTATCTCACTTGGAAGCTGCTGTTCGAAGAAGACAAGACGATCGCTATCCTCGCTAACAAGCTGAACCAAGCTCTGGAAATCATGGCTCGTATCAGAGACGCGTATGTTCGACTGCCTCTGTGGATGCAGCAGGGAATCGATCCACAGCGTGGAGGCTGGTCTAAGAGCTGCATAGGACTCGACAATGGCAACAAGATCTTCGCTGCAGCATCTTCTTCGTCTGCGATTCGTGGTCGATCCGTCAACTATATGCTCGTGGACGAGTTCGCTCACTTGGACGACTCGATCGCAGACGACTTCATCATGTCAGTCATGCCGGTGCAGGCGTCTGACCCAGACGCTGAGCTCATCTTGATCTCTACTCCTAACGGAATGAACCACTTTGCTGACATCTGGCAGAAAGCCGTCGCCGGAGATAATTCGTTCATACCCTGTAAAGTCCAGTGGTGGGAGATCGATGGACGTGATGAAGCATGGAAGGCTAGAATCATTCGTGACTACGGCGTCAAGCACTTCGCTCAGGAATACGCCTGCACAGATGGGCACCAGTTAGTCAAGATCCGTAGAAACGGCATAGAGAGCGTCGTATCGATGAAGGAACTCGCTAGCATTCTCGAACATCAGCTATAGCGCATATTTAGCTGCAAATGTCTTGATCCTGTTGACTAATTCGTCTATATCGTAGCCTTCGATGTCGTTATCCTTGTCGACGAAATAGACACTCAATGCAATGACTTCGTCCTTAGTAAGCTGAAGTCCGACATTATCGTTGTACTTATCCATGAGACAGTGTTCGTGGTTTAGTCGATCTCCACATTTACTTGCAGATATGCCGTCTTATAAGGGTTCACATATACCTTGTGATTCCTATTAGGTCCCTTCGGTATCTCCTGCACATACATCCCAGTAATAGGAACTACTTCCATAGTGTGGTCATATTGAGAGAAGGCTTTATCATTCTTGCTAGTCGTATAATTGACCTGACACTGAATGACATCAGTATCGGACAAAGGTTCAAGCATTTTTAGCAGATCGGCTTTAGTCATAATAGTTTTCATTCAGTTATCCTCTGTTGAAGATTCGTTATAGTCGACACCGGTGGGAGTCGCAGTCATTGCTCCACGGTAGCCCTTGTCGATGAATCGATCAAATGCTTTGTTCATAGCGTCGTCTTCATCTTCAGCGACGACTAGAAATTCAGTGTTTATGCTTACGCAGTATTCTTTCATAGTTCTGGTCCTTTTTGTTGAAGTTTGTATGACAAATATAGGTATTTTTCAGAGAAATCTAAACAGCAAAATTGAGATTTTTCTCATAATTTTTGTTCACCAGATTTGAGCACTATCATGAAATAAAAATTCTGCAAAAATGAGTATATTTACATTATCATCCACAACTGATGAGAAGGAATAATTATGGCAAGAAAAGAAAAGAAAGCTAAGGATATCGGAAAGACTACAACTAACGACTTCGGAACTGGTCCAGCGACATTCAGCAAGGCCGACGAAATCATCAAGGAAATCAAGAAAGACAAGGAGCTAAACAAGCTCGTAATCAATCCCGAGACGATGAAGTATGAATGGCTAAACACCAACGTCATCTCACTAAACCTCGTCTTCTCTGGAAAGATCCGTGGCGGCATCAAGAAGGGCGCTATCACATCTATGGCTGCTGACTCTCAGCTCGGTAAGTCATTGATCGGCTACAACCTTCTACAGTGCGCATACCGATCTGGTATGGCATGCGTCGTAATCGACACAGAACACGCTATCAACCTCGACCTCCTCAAGCAGCTCGGTATCGATCTGGACAAGATCGTGATCTACCAGACCTCAAAGATCAACGAGCTAAAGCAGATCTTCGCTCGCATCAACAAGGGCAAGACTCGTGAAGAGTCTATGAACACGTTCGTCCTGATGGACTCTTGGGGTCCGATCGTGGAAGTTCAGGTGATGGAGAAGGCCGAAGAGGCCTCTTCTGCTGTCAACATGTCTAGCGCTAAGTTCAAGAACGAGCTCGCCAACATCATCAACGCATGCGGCAACACTACATTCGTGATCAACCACGTCTACAGCTCACTCGAACAGTATGGCGAGAAGTTCAAGATTCCTGGCGGTAAGCGATTGTTCTTCAACTCTGACTCCATCGGCCTAGCTTCCTCTGCTGCTAAGTACAAGGACGCTCAGGACAACATTCTCGGAAAGGTCGTTACGGTCGGCGTCAAGAAAGGTCGTGGCGCTAAGGAATTCCTCAAGACCAAGTATCTCATCCGTCATGACGGCGGTCTTGATCCGTTCTTCGGTCTTCTCGACGACGCTATGGAAGCCGAAGTGGTCTTCAAGCCGAAGCCGGGCTACTACGCTAGAACCGACTACGACGTCGACAAGGAAACTGGCGAAGTCAAGAAGATGTGGAAAGAGTCTGAGCTCTACTGCGCTACCTTCTGGGTTCCGCTCTACCGCGACTCTAAGTTCGTGGACTTCTGCGAAGACAAGTACAGCTTCGTAAACGCTAAGCTCATCTCTGCTTCTATCGACGTCATGGCTCTCATCGACGGCGCTGCTGAGATCACCGACGAGACGATGCCCGTCATCAACGCTAACGACGAGGAAGCTCAGTTCGAAGCTGAATACGGAGACGAGAACGAAGATCTCGAACTCGATGGCACCGGAATCTTCCAGAAATACAGCAAGGAAGAGATCGAGGCCGCTAAGAACGAAGACTAAAGTTTTCCTTCTCACTGCAAAGAGACTGGATGTAAATAACTTCCAGTCTCTTTTTTCTATTTTTGTATATCATGGTGAATGTACAGTTTCCGCACTTAATTTTGAAGACACTATACGCTAATCAGTCGGTCAGAGACAGAGTTACTCCGTTCCTGAAAGACGACTGGTTCAGAGAAAACGAGAATATCAGCACTATCGTATCTAAGATCATCGACTACATGGAGAAGTGGAGTCGATTCCCGACAGTGATCGAGTCGAGAACGATGCTCAGAAACGACACTGGCGTTCTCGAAGAGTTCGACGCTGCGATGGAGATTCCAGACGAAGAGGCTCAGAGCGAGTCTATTCTCGACGACATCCAAGACTTCATCCGCAAGAAGCTCATGTATGAGGTCACTCTGAAAGTCCAAGAGTATCTGTTCTCTCACGGAGAGCATCCATCAGGAGACACGTTCGCTCAGATGATGGCTGACGCTGAGTCGTTCAGCTTCGACACAGATGTCGGCTTCGATCTGGTCGACGACCTTGATGAAGTCTATGAAGAGATGATCCAGGCCGTCAATATCATCCCGACTGGAATCAAAGAGATCGACAACCTGATGAACGGCGGTATTCCGGACAAGGTCATGATAGGAATTCTAGCTCCTACGAACGTCGGTAAGACACTCATGATGTCCGCAATGGCGTCTAACATCATGGCGAGAGGACACAACGTGCTATACATCACGTTCGAAGACTCGAAGACTAAGATCGCTACGAGAATGATGCAGAACCTGTGCGACATCACGCAAGAGCAGCTCAAGATGCTCAACAGGAACTCTTTCATCGCTCTCAAGAACAAGATGAAGGCTATGTCTCAGACACACTTGAAGATCGTCGAGATGGAAGAAGCCGCAGTCAATACGATGAGAGTCAGGACTCTATTGAAAGATCTGAAGGAGAAGAAGAAGTTCACTCCAGAAGTCATTTTCTTGGACTACGTCGGATGTATGATTCCTAACGGTCGTCCGAACCCCAACTTGAACACAAACACTATCCTGCAGAAGGTCGTAGCTGAGTGGCGTGGCTCTATCTGCATGAAGCTCGGCATTCCTACGGTGACGGGCTTCCAGGTCAACAGAGGTGGCGCAGACAGCGCAACAGTCGGCTTGACTGACATCGCAGACTCTTTCGGATCTACGACTAAGGTAGACGCTATGTTCGCTACGACCCAAGATCAGACGATGATGGAGAACGGGATGTACAAGATCAAGGTCGCTAAGACGAGATTGAAGAACAACAAGAACACTGAAGTCATGATCGGCGTGTGCATCGACAAGCAGCAGATCTACGACCTGAACAGCTCGCCAGCTTCTAGAACGCCAACGATGACTACCGTTCCTCCACCCGCTCCGACAGCTCAGGTTCAGCCAAACACGACATCGACTACGCCTAACGCCGATACAGCAGACAACGCTTACGTCGCTACTGCTAAAGTCGATCTAGACGCGATAAACTCGATATTGTAGGAGAAAGAAGATGATAAACAGCGATAACAAGATAGAAGCGCTAGAGCGAGAGACCGCAAAGACAGAGTTCTTCGATCTTCTCAAGCGTCAGGGATATGACATGTATGACTTGGACGAAGTTTCAAGACTTCCGAAGTGCTTAGTACCCATCATCGAAAAGAAGGATCTGAACTCTTTCATCCTCTTCAACAGCACTCTAGAGCACATCCACCGAAATCACGACATAAGCGTAATCGACATGTGCAAGTATCTGATGGAAGACTTCTTTGACGAAGAACAGCTGCTAACGCTGCTGCAGACGAATCTGTATGATGCGCTATACCTAGAGCTTCAGAAGAATAACGGGATGGCGTCTGAGAGAACTAGCAAGTTTCTGATCAAGTGACAACTAAAAACGTATAAAACTATTGACAAATGTAGCAAAAAGTATATACAAAAGTGCTATTCTATCTACACTTTTGCATAGTCTTATATGGTTTATGTATTATATGAACACATACGACGCATACTCGATACTCTATCTGTTCAACAAAGAGCTGAGAAAGACTAGCAAGTCTCTCAGTCTCGGAAACGTGTTCAGCGAAGCAGCTTGGACGGCTGCTCAAGACGAGATGGAAGCTGCTGTAGCATACGGAAAGAAGCCCATCATCGACAAGATGGGTCGCGAGCGATCGATCAAGCTAGCTAACGCTATCGAGTGCGGGCAGATCAACATGAAGACCCTGAAGGTCTACATCGTAGGCGAATACATCCGTAAGAATCACGGTCAGTTCTTCAAAAGGAAGAAAGACGGAAGTCTATATCTGAGATCTAGCAAGAAAGATCCAGACAAGAAGAAGCAAGTCTACAATGCGCTAGACATAGAGAGCATTGGAAAGCTAGAAGGAATCGAACTGTACAAGCCAGAGAATCTCAAGAAGCAGCTAGAGATTCTCAAAGAAGCTGCGAATACGAACGTGAGCGTCATGAATCCGAGGAAAGATCAGACTAACGTCTTGTATGATCTCCTGTGCGAAGGGAAGATAGGACTTCATCTCTACTTGCATCTATGGAATCTCAATGACGGATTCGGAATAGTGACTTCAGCATGTGATGAAGAGTACAAGCGCTTTCTGAAGATGGTCCAGTGGCTCATCAAAGACGGTTTCGATCTGAGCGACATCTGGTTCCATGATCGAGCGTGAGAGAATTTTGCGAACAGGAATTTTTTCCTATATATAATATGTCCAAGCGAGAAATCCTCGTGGGAGACTGTAAGATAACAATAAAGCAAAATACAGAAGGTAAAACAATGATTGAAAGAAACTTTGACAACTATTTTGACCAGATCAAGAACGTGGCTGCCAAGAAGACTGGTAGCTCTTTTTCGATTGAGAACGAGTTCGTTCCTACGATGGTCAACGGCGAATGCGAGGTCGTTCTTCGTCTGCTCCCTCAGCCGAAGACTGAAGCAGCGCCGTTCATCGAGAACCGCACTCACTCTTTCAAGGGCTCTGACGGCAAGTGGCACGTCATCGACTGCTTGAGAAAAGCTGGTCACAAGTGTCCTATCTGCGACTGGAACTCTGCCGTGTTCAAGGCTTTCCCGAAAGAGAAGGCTAAGGACATCTGCAAGAAGAAAGCGAAGCGTCAGTTCGTCTCGAACGTTCTGGTGATCCGCAACACAGCCGCTCCGACGACTGAGGGCAAAGTCTACCGATTCAAGTATGGCATTCAGATCATGGAAATGATCCTAGACAAGATGGCCGACAAGACTGATCCTGACAAGGGATTCATCAAGGGAGTCAACGTGTTCGACTACTACAACGGCGCTAACCTGATCTACAAGGCTAAGGAAGGTGCTTATGGTCCGAACCCGAAGGACTCTTACTTTGGCGATCAGAAGCCGATCTCCGACAAGAACAACAATCCGCTGTCCGAAGAAGAGATCCAAGCTATCGACGATAAACTCTATGAGTTGAAGGTGTGCGAGAAGGACACTAGCAACGAGACGTTCGCTGGCGTTCTCGACATATACGAGAAGTTCTCTGACGGCGAAAAGCTCTTCAAGCGAGGCGTAGACGCAGACGGCAAGGCGACCTATGAACCGATCATTCCGGGCATCGACAGTGGCAACACTGCTGCCTTGAACGAATCTGTACAGAGCGAAGCAGAACCGTATGCTGAGAAGCCGTCTTCCGAAGGAATTGACGACTTCCTAGACAGCTTGAAGTAAAACAATCTTTACAGAACCGGTTGAACCCTCACAACTCTTTTACTCTTTTACTCCTATCTTAGAGGGTCCACGAGGTTACGAAACAAGGCGCAGGAAGTCAAATTTCTGCGCCTTTCTCTTTAATAAAGGGTTTACAGAATCAATCGAAAATCGTATATTTAGAAATGCACTACAAACAAAGAGGTCAAAATGGATCTTAAAGACCGTAACTTGAGAATTCTCAATTTCACATCTTGGAGCGTCAATGGCGCAATCTCGTCTGTAATTCTCAAAGCCTATTACAAGAACTGCAAAACATACTTCATGTCATACCGCAAGCCAGACGACATGATCAAGACGATGATCGAAGAGACCGACAAGATCGACGTCGTGATCTTCACGAACATAGCTCCGACACAGAGCCGTGACTTCGTGAAGAACTTCAAGAAGCCAGTCGTCATCTTCGACCATCACGAGAACGCGAACTGGTGGAAGTCTCTCGGCAACAAAGACTATCACGTCAATCAAGACTACTCGGGCGCTATGATGGTCTACATGTTCTACAAGCGCTTCATGGCCGACATCGAGCGCTACCAAGAAGTAGCTACCCTAGCTGACGACTTTGAGCTCTGGAAGCTCAAAGACAATCGCTCGTTCCACTTCAACACGCTATTCTGGAAGGCCGAGAGCCCTTACGCCTTCATCAAGCGCTGGTCAGCTGGAGGCTCTCTCGCTCTGACTCAGCAAGAGAAGGACGTTCTCACTGAGCATGTCCGCGACTGGAAGCTCTACTACGAGTCTCTGATGCAGCTAAAGCTAGAGTACAACGGCCGAATGATCACGGCTAACGAGTACCACGCAGAGATCAGCAAGCAGATGGATCTCGAAGGCGTCAACTACTTCCTGATCTACCATCCGAAGTCTAACTACATCACTCTCCGTTCCTGCACTGCCGTAATCGACTGCAAGGAGATTCTGGAGAAGATGAACGTATTTACAGCGCAGAGCAACGTGGGAGTCATCCCGTGCAAGAGTCTGGATGATGCGAAGGCGATCTGCGCTCAAGTCGAAAAGAACGTTTTGGCACACGTGCCGAAGGAAGCATAAATAGAGCGACTATGTTCGAAGTTGATGAACAGACGAAGACTTTTGTCCTCGAGAAGTACATCCGTCGTGCGGTCGATATGGTCCGTCACAAGGGCCGTGGACGAGAGATCAAGGTGAACTGTCCGTTCTGCGGAGACAGGGACTTAAAGGGCACTCTATGGCTCACGAACACATATCGCTGGTGCTATACGTGCTGGAGAGCTTCTTGCCGTTGCGCTGATCACGGAATTCTCGCTACTAAGTGGCTGAAGGAAGTCAACCCTAGCCTCTATGACCAGTATGTCGAAGAGCTGAAGTCTTACGGAAAGAAAGACAAGAAGGAAGTCGATGCGCTGAAGGCTATCATCGAACGAAAGAGAGAAGATGACCTGATCAAAGAGAAGCAGGATCTGCAGAGAGCGATCGAGAAGGACCGAAAGGCGACACGATTCTTCAAGAAGATCGACAAGCCTGGCAAGTACCAGTTGGCTGCTATTCACTTCTGCAAGAGCCGATTGATTCCCGAAGAAGTCTGGAAGAAGTTCTACTACTGCGACGAAGACAAGTATCGCGGACGAGTGATCATTCCGTTCTACGACAAGGACGGAAAGATCGAATTCTTCCAGGGTCGCACCTTGGACAAGGACAACGACGTCAAGTACCTGTCTAGAGTCGGAAGCACTGCGCTCTACAACTGGGACTTCGTGGACAAAGAGAAGCCCATCGCAGTTCTAGAGGGACCCATCAACAGCATGTTCGTCGAGAACTCTACTGCGACTGTCGGCGCTGGATCCTCTGGCGAGATCGACGACAAGCTAAAGAAACTGAACTGCTGGTTCATCTTCGACAACGACAAAGGTGGCCGAAAGAACGCTTGGAAGAGAGTCAATCAGGGACGACCAGTCTTCATGTGGAGCTCGTTCATCTTCGACTACAATCTTCCCACAGACATAAACGACATCAACGACGTCATTATGTACCTGAAGAGACGAAAGAAGTTCACGATCGAAGAGCTTAGACGCTATTTTACACGCTATCCCGACCAGTACAAGGCACTCGAACTGGCTAAAGTGAAAGAGGATCTTCCGCTGCCACAGAGAAACGATACGCCCGAAGTGGATGAGGAAGAAGACTAACTAGAAAGGAGATACAATGAACGCAGACATCTATATCGAATACGACGAAGCTTTAGCTGATAAGGTCATCATGGAGAAGCTCACACGAAATGGCATCACTGCTCCGATGATCAATCAGAGTTTCGCAAAGTGGTACGGAAAGACTGGAAGCTGGCGAAAGAAGTGCAATGAGGTGCGATACGAACGGCCGTGGTCTACGACTAAGACCGTCTTCACAGCTACCGTCAAGAAACCGACCTACAAGAAAGTCAAGTAAAGTCTCCTGCATGCCAAAGAGACTGGATCTCTCGTGGATCCAGTCTTTTTTCGTGTAAATACTTTATGTCAGTATTTGCGAAAAACTACTATCAGGGATCTTTCGTTCCTAAGCATCCAGAGAAGTGCTTGAACTTCAATGGAAAACTGTACCCTGACAAGACTCTTCCGATCACGTACAGAAGCTCATGGGAGCAGATCATGTGCAACTTCTGCGACATGGAGCTGGACATTCTGTCTTGGGGCTCAGAAGTCGTAGAGATTCCTTACTATTCACAGATCGACAATCGCAGCCACAAGTACATCTTAGACTTTCTCATCATCCTGAGGGACAAGTCGGGAAAGATACAGAAGTATGCCATCGAAGTGAAGCCAGACAATCAGGCAGAGAAGCTTGACGCTAACGGCAACGTGATCTATCCTCCAGCTCCGAAGAGAAAGACACAGAGAGCTCTAGCGAAATGGCAGGAGAAGTGCCAGGTTATACGGAGAAACGCTGAGAAGTGGGAGGCTGCGAAAGTCTGGGCAGCTAAGCGCGGATTCACGTTCAGGGCTATCACAGAGAACGAGATCTTCGGACTCGTAAAGAAGCAATAGGAGTCTTATAAATAACACATAAGGGAGATCCCCAGATGAATTTGAACTTTTTGAATTTCTTGAGCAACAATTTCTTGAAGAACGAAGAGGATGCGCAGACCCTTCGCGAACTTGAAGCTAGGAACAACTCTATCGGTCTAGACGAGGACCAGACGAACTGGAGCGCTGCAGCTGGAGGCTGGGGCGTCAAGAATGGCGACGCTGTCAATCCAGACCAGCAGTCAATTCTATTCGATGAGGTATTCGAGAACAAGAAGCAGCGAATAGCTTTCTATCGAAGCATGTTCAACTATCCTCTCATCAAGAAGGCTATCTTGGTGATGGTCAATGAGATGTGCAAGCCTAACGCAGACAACGAGATCGCTACATTCAACATCACGAAGGCTTTCGCGGATCAGTTCAACGCTACCGAGTACAAGTCTCTCAAGAAAGAGTTCGACTACGTGATCAACTGCGTCTTTGGCGGAAGCACAAAGATTCGAAACATGGTCAGAAGATGGCTCGTAGACGCTGAGCAGTTCGTAGAGAACTGCGCTAACGACGAAGGAAATAAGCTCGTCGGAATCAAGGTTCTCCCGCCTTACTGCTCTCTAGTCATCTATGAAGAGGGCAAAGCTGTCGGCTACATCCAAGATCCGAGAATGATCGATCTACAGTCGACTGGAGAGATCAAGAAGTTCACGCTTGACCAGATCTCTTACTCAGACTACGGCATGTGGGGAACTAACCGCAACGATGTTCGTGGTCACTTGGACGCGGCTATCCGTCCTTTGAACCAGCTGAGAGCTATCGAAGACGCATTGACAGTAACTAGAATCAACAGAGCTCCAGAGAGAAGGCTGTGGAACATCTTCATCGGTCGTGCAAACGACGCGAAAGCCACGGCGATGATCAACGACATCAAGAACAAGTACCGCAAGACTATGACGATCAACCCGGTCAACGGAATGATCGAGAGCTCTAAGAACGTTCAGAGCTTCACAGAAGACATCTTCGTTGGCAAGACTGACCAAGGAAACGGCACTACGGTCGAGCCGATCAAGTCTTCGACAGAGTTCAACGGTCAGATGGACGACGTCAAGATGTTCCAGCAGCAAGTAATGGATGCTCTCATCTTCCCAGCTCAGAGATGGGCTGGTGGAGAAGGAGGCGGAACTAACTACAGCGTCTCTCCGGAGCAGGAAGTCAACGAGATCACTTTCCAGGAGATGTGCCGCGAACTTGGACAGAGATACTGCGACCAGATCATCAAGCACACGTTCTTAGTCCATCTGAAGCTAGCGGGATTCAAGAAGAAGTATCTCGATCCAGCTCTATACAACATCAACCTGAACGGCGCTAACAACTTCGAGAAGATCAGACAGCTCGGCGTCTGGGAGAAGATGGGCGGAATTCTGGGTCAGCTTCAGACTATGCTTCCTACGCTCGCTAACGCTAAGCCGGACTCAGAAGAGCCGAAGCCTCTAATATCTAAGCAGTATCTCTACGAGTCTATTCTTCACATGTCAGACTCTGATATTCTCAAGAACCAGCAGTGGATCAACCAAGAGTCCGAAGCTCTGCTCGAAGACGCTAAAGCAGCTAAGGACGAAGCAGCGCCAGAAGACGAAGATGAAGATCTCGAAGGCGGAGATGACGATATAGGCTTCTAGATGAGTAATTAGGAGGTAGCCGATGAAGTACTCAGTTGCTGACTGTCAGAGAATCTACAACTTCTTCAACAAGGACTTTTTCCTTGGAGAATTGGGTAGAAAGCTCGGAAAGTGCACGATAACGACAGATAAGTCAGAAGCTGAGAAGTATTTCGGCGTCGACATATATGACAACGACAGCGGATGCTCACAGTACGTCGATGGAAAGAACTTCATCTACATCAGCAAGCTGCTTCTCGTCAACAAGAAGTACATGGCTAACACGATTCTCCATGAGATGATACACCTCTTCGACCAGCGCGAGAATCCCGGCACTCGAAGATACAGACAAGGACACGGATCCTACTGGATGAAGATTGCGAACTACGCCAACAGCATCTACGCCGACAAGATCGGACGGATCGAAATGTATGCTGACGAGAAAGAGTCCGAGTGGCAGTCTCATCAGATGCTCATGAAGAAGACGAAGTCGCTCTCTAACGCGTACATCGTCATTCTTAGATCTCGTGACTTGATTCCGGTCAAGACGCTGACGAACGATCAGATCGAAGAGATCAAGAAGACAGACGCTAGAGCGATATTCAAGGTCAAGCCTAATCGTGAGCAGAGCGCTAAGAATCGAGTAAAGAACTATGCGACGTTCGAGATGCTCATGGACGACATCAAGTACGGAATCTCCTATGAGGAAGAAGAGATGTACAAAGAGCTCGATCTGAAGCTAGGAGTCGACTCGGAGAGAATCTGGATCAATCGAAATGAGAATTCTCAATAAGAGCATTTTGAGAAAATCAATGTAAAATAACATAAATATATAGAATTACAGGTTTAGAACGTGATGTTAAGATGTTATATTGTTAATATGTTAGCATCCGAAAGCTATAAATACAACATAACTTCAAGGAAGAGCTAACATGGCTAAAATGACGGTCGACACTCTAGATATGGTAAAACTCAAAGACGGCTCACACAACTGCGTAGCGATATTCAAAGCTACACTTTGCGGTCTCTTCCGCATTACAGGCGTAAAGCTGTTCAACGATCCGCTAACAGACAAATGGTGGCTGAAGTTCCCAGTCAATGAGAGCAATCGCAAGAAGCTCCCGTTTTTCTCGTTCGTGAATCGTGAGGACTATCAGTATCTTCTAGAGTGCGCAATGAACGAATTTCAGGGTGACTCTGATGAAGAAGAAACATACGTGGGCTAACGCCATTCCCAAGACTCGTCGCGAGAAAGACGTGATGAGAATGATCAAGAATCCGGCCGAGTGCAAGCGCATGATGGACTTGCTCGGTACCGCTACTAAAGTAACTGAGAATCTAAACAAGTTCGAGAACGACAAGTTCAAGACAGTCGAAGAGATTGTCGCGTTCGTGTCGGTCCACCTGTCTGACGAGTTTCCACGGAAGGAAGTTCTGTTGGATGAGCTAAACAGACTAGTGGAGAATTATGAAGAACGAATCCTATCTAGAGAAGGAAGTGATACAGGTGCCCCAGTTCAAGGTGGGCGGTGAGTACAAAGATGATCAGGGCAACGACTACCGAGTCCTTTCGATAGTCGGAGACCAGATGGAAGCGAAGTTCAACTTCGTCAAGAAGAAGTTCAAGATAGTTCGATGGGGTTCCACTATGGCCGCAGTGAACAGCGGAAGGATCTGGTTCAGGTCAGCCGCTCCAGATCCAGAGCTTCTCGGAAAGGACTGGACTTGTGACATCGTCCCCAGAGGAAAGTACAATAAGATCAAGAACATGACGCCTGAAGAGAAGAAGGAGTACAAGCGAGAGCGTGCTAGAAAGCGCAGAAAAGCGAGAAGAGAAGCTGCTAAAGCAGCGAAAGCAGTATAAATAACACAGAACATTGAGGAACAAACTATATGGGATTTCATGATTTCTTAGAAAGTCAAAGAAGACCAGCTCAGCAAGTCGAACCGGATTTCGAGCCTGAGGTGGAAGAGAACTACGAGGAAAGAGCTCCTCAAAGAAGATCAAGTGTTGAAGAGTCAAGCAGATACGACAGCGAAGACGAGAAAGTCTTGGACGAAGTTGACTTCTACAAGCAGCGTCTGTACAAGAAGATCGACTCATGCTTCATTCGTTACGGTCTAGCTGGCCTTAAGAAGATCGATGAGGGCATCGCAGAGTCTCTCTCTAGATACATATCAAGTCTCAAGGGAGAAAGATACTACGAGGACAGACCTCCGATGCGCGAACACTACACTCCGAACCATCGTCGTCCGCCGGAAAGAGTCCGTTACAGAGACGATGAACTCGACGAAGGCGAAGAAGGTCTGCAACGCCGTCAAGATCCAGAGCCGAAGCCAGCGCCAAAGCCGTTCAAGAAGCCAGTCAAGATCGAAGGATCTAACCCGAATCCAACACCGGCTAGAATGGCCGGAGAGCCTAAGCTCGAGAGTGGCGCTTTCAATCCTGATCTGCTCAACGCTATCCTGACTGACGTGATTCCTCCGACCGAGATTCATCAAGTCGAGATTCACAGCAACATTCCCATTCCCGAGAATCGGCAAGCTGCACCGCAGAAGGTCGACTTCGCTCCGCTTCCAGAGGAGATGCAGGAACAGGAACAGCCGCAGGAACAAGTCTACGAACAGGCGGAAGAATCTTATCAGTCTCCAGAATCTGCTACATCAAGCAGCTTCGACATCGCAGACGTTATGCTAGCTGGCGCAAGAGACACTGATGTGAGCTTGATCGTCCCGCCGACGATCGAAGAAGACACAGCAGAAAACTACACTTCTGAGGCTGATCTTGATGCGCCGATCGTAGAATCTGAGACACAGACGCCCATCGAGATGCCGAAGCAGAAGAGAAAGAGAAAGAAATGAGCGGGATCACGCTAGAAGAGCTAGAGAATCAACCATTTGTTCAGGCCCACAAGGATCTGTACAAAGTAGCTCTTGAGCGTGGAAAGTACTCAGACAAGACTTTCTGGGAAGGGCTAGATCCAGACGTCAAAGACTCCGTAAAGGACCAGTTGAACAAGTATGGAAGCAAGCCTGTCTGGAGGATGTTGAAGTGATGGAAGTTCTGAACAAGTGCTTTGAAAGACTAGAAGATGCATCTAAAGGAGACAACAAGAACTTTCTAGAGAAGCTCAATAGAAACTGCGGCATAGCTGTCGCAGCTCTAGAGAGCGACAACATCATCTCTGAAGCTCAGAATAGCGTAAAGACTCTAAGGTCGTTGAACAAGAGAATAGGGATGTCGACACACTCTAGAACTATCGACAATGTCCTGGTCTACATCTTTCTGAAGAATCTCATGACTGTTCCGACGACTACGCCCGCTTACAAGATGGGTCTGATCGACAAAGACGGAAAGCTCATACGAGAACCTAAGACACAAGAAGAGAACGACTCTATCTCTAATCTCGATCTGTTCGTAGCGCAGCTGAGAAAGTGGCTCAGACCTTACATGAACCGTCTCGCTAAGATGTCCTGGGTGAGGTCGATGGAGTCTAACTACCGCATTCAGAATGCCCTCGGAAACGCAGAGTCTCTCTCAAAGAGAGCTACTGTGATACGTGTCAACGACGAGCTTGACAAGATACTGGATAACTGATGGGATGCCCGATCTGCGAAAGCGCATTCAAGCGCTACGGCTTCTCTCTTAAAGAGGGACTACACTGCTACACTGCTAGCGAGAAAGCATGCTGTCCAAAGAAGGTGACTATCACAGCTTTCAGCTCAACTGAAGTCAAGTTCACGACAAAAGACGGCGTAGAGCACTCGAAGCCCTTTATAGAGTTTATGAAGAGCTCTTGGATAGACCGGACTTCGTTCTAAATTTTTCTATATTTCTTTTGAACTTAAAAAGAGGTCTTAAATGAACCTTCACTTTGTATTGTTGACTAAAGCTTACGACGAGCCAGACATCAGATACTGGCTTCAATATCACAGCAAGCGCTTCGATGGCGCAAGATTCACCATCGTCGACAACGACTCTATCGTTGACGTCAAGAAGATCGCAGACGAGATTCTCGGCGACTATCACTACATCCGTCTCAACGGATTTCCGAATCAGAGAAAGCTGTATGCCGACTTGATGAATGGCGCTTACGGCAAGATCTTCAGAGAGAATGAAGCTGTAGCCTTCTTTGATGATGACGAGTACTTCTACCTGCGTGATCCGAACGACGAGAAGAACGAGCTTGACTATCGCCAAGTCCTTCATGATGCATTTGGTATGCATTTTGAGCCAGAAGATTCGATCAATATCGAATTTGACTTCGAGACTTTGGTCATTCCTCACATCAACATGTCTACACGAGACGTCCTCATTGACAGAAACCCGTCGTGTCCTCTCGCTCTGACTCACACAGAGCAACGAAACGACACAGAATCTACTGTCAAGTGCATCGTGAGATTCTCTGAGTACAACGAGTACGAGTGGAAGATCCAGCCAGGAATTGACGAAGCGGGTCACGTTCCTTTCGTAAACGGCGAGAGAAAAGCTGCTATGTTCACGGCTTGGGTCGACAGAGAGACTAAGGGACATCCATTGAAGACTCTCACTTTTCCGATCGGAAACACGTCATTTGGAACGATCGACTACAAGAGCAATGTCCGTCTCTACCACTACCACATCAAGTCTCAATGGGACTGGGACGAGAAGATCAAGCGTGGATCTTGCGCTTGCCTGACTCCCTGGTACTCACCGAAGCTTGAAGAGAACTGCTTCTATGGCGGATACGAATTCTTCGACTTCGACATGAAGGACGAGTTCCTGCGCTACTGCGAGTGGAAGTACGAAGACTACGGCAAGGATCAGTTCCATCCAGTATGGAGTCCGTTTAGAGAGAATGCGACTACCATCAGAAAGTCTCAGTTCAAGCTCGAGAAAGAGCACAAGGTCGGCTATGAGGATTTCCGTTTCGCTACTACGTTCGAAGATAAGCGTCTTCTTGGCCGTAAGTGGCTGCTAGAGAATGCCCCGAAATTGAACGTCGAAGATCCTAAGACTCACGCTGATTTTATAGCGTGGGGCAAGCTATACGACATGAACCCCAAGAAGACTACTTGGGCTGACAAGTGCGCCGTCTACAAGGAACTCTATGATCTCGGTCTCGAAGACATCAGAATTCCGGTTCTATACGAGAGATACAAGCCATCAGATTCAGACATCCGAGAAGCTCTTGAGCTGTGCCGAGTGAACGACTGCATTCTGAAGTGCAATCATGCCTCTGGGTACAACATCAGATTCAACGCTACTGAGGGAATAAATTACGACTTCCTCACGAAAAAGATACGAGGATGGCTCGACACTAACTACGCTTACATCGCTGGCTACGAGTGGCAGTACGAGACGATCACGCCAGGGATTCTAGTTCAGCCGTCTCTCTTCCCTAGGGACGTCAGGCCGACAGACTATCAGTTCTACTGCGAGAACGGCAACATCGTAGCCGTAGAGATCCAGAGAAAAGCGAGCAAAGTGATCATCGAGCACATCGCGTTCACTGACATCGACGGAAATGATCTCGACTGGTGCTTGGGAAGCTGGCCTCTCCAGAAGGGATTGAACAACGAGCAGAGAGAAGCAGTCGCCGCGATGAGACCGGTAGTCGAAGAGATCTCGAAGCTGTTCCAGTTCGTGAGAGTTGATCTGTTCTGGGTCAACAAGCGCATCTACTTCTGCGAGGCGACGTTCTGTCCATGCTCTGGTGTGCTTGACTATCAAACCAGATAAATAATGTATGCTAGATAGTCGATTCATATATGATGTAGACGCTACGACCCTTCCATTGTCGAAAGAGCTATTGAAGTCTTGCATCAACAGCAAGCCAATCTTCTCGTTCGTTCTCTGCAAGTATGAAGACCTGATCACTACGATCAACACGATCAATCATGCGCAAGATATCAACGGAACATTGAACGGCCAGACCCTGTTCGACAGCGTAAACAGTCCTCTGACTAGTTTCGACTGCGTCATCAAGATAGAGGGACTGAAGAAGTCTGAAGACAACTATCTTGACCACGTGCTTCAGTCGAGAGACGACTGCTCATGGACTGACTTCAGGACTTACTCTAAAGAGCTCAGAAGCGAGATCCGAGGTCTGAAAGAGACAGTGTTCAGAAAAGCTCTATGGAATCAGGACTCGATCGACACATGGTTCGAAGTTACAAACATTCAGCTGCCAGACTCGGTTAGAACGGCTCTCGGAAGCGACTGGAAGCTGTTCTTGGACACCGTCGTCCGCAGCTCAGACCGAGACTCTTACATCTCATCTTGCTCGGATGACAGCAAGAAGCTATACAACGATCTGATCTACAAGAACGCTAAGCCTCTGCTTGACCGATACCGAGTCGAACTCATGGCTCACGCGACTCAGCAGAACAAGAACGACGACACTGTAGTCGTAACGAAGCCTGTCGTCAGCAAGATATACATCATGTCCAACAACTACGCAAAGTGCCAGCGTGACTGGCCGACATTGAGAGTCTCGCCTCTAAACAAGAAGAACTTAGAAACACTGGGGCTATATCTGTGATTCCTATCAAAACTTTCATACCGACTAAAGATCCGAAGCCTTATGACGCAAAGCGCGACATAACCTATCTTGACAACTCTTACGGCGACTCTATGTGCAAGAAGTACAACAGAGGAATCGACATGATAGGGGACTATCAGGGCTGGGTCTGCTTCATGCACGACGACGCTGAGATCAGAACTCCACCTGACATCGTTCAAGCTAGACTGAATCAAGCGTATGATCGTGATCAGCTAGTCGCTGGCGTTATCGGAACTTTCAATCTAGACTACATGATGCACTGGTGGTTTCCCGATAGAGAGGTCAATGGCGCTGGCTATATTCTTCAGAAGGTATTAGGGCCAGACAAGAAGCCAGTCGTCCCAGAGAAGTGCTACGAGATGAAAGACTGGCCAGGATTTCACGACGGACTAGCGACAGTCGACGGATGCTGCATGTGGATTCACACTGACGCGTTCAAGAAGATACGCTTCGACGAGAAGATCCTAGGCTATCACTTCTACGACGTCGACATCTGTCTTCAGGCTCTACGAAACGGTATGGGAGTATGCACGGTTCCGATCACTGTCGTTCATGCTTCAGCTGGCGAGTTCGACAAGAAAGAGATGGACAAGCTGCGTGTATATGTCTTCGAGAAGTGGTCGAAAATAGTGAATACTTTCCCTATCAACAAGTACTCGCTATTCCGGAGGGATGATGAGATTGAGATTTCTTGAATTTCTGAACGAAAGTCAAAAGATTGACGAGAAAGAGAGTCTGATTCAGCTGAGGGACAACTTCAAGAAGGTGTTCCCATATTCCGACTACAAGAACATCAGAATCGTCTCTTCGACATCTAAAGGAAAAGACACTCTGGTTCTAGCTTGCAGCGGTCTAGTCGAGTCTCATTCTCAGGCTACTCCTTACAAAGTGTTCGTTCAGTTTCACCGCAAGACTCTAGATGATCCTTGGACCATCAACTGCGTGGCTGAAGTCAAGTGTTCATGCAACGCGTTCAGATACAACGTAGCCTATCCTCTATACAAGAACAAGAACTACGCCGGTCGCGTGCCAGGAAATTCGACTATCCCGAACAAGGTCGTAAATAGAGAGCAGATCCCGACTTTCTGCAAGCACATCTACGCTTACTTGCGATACTTGATCCAACAGAAAATCATAAGCTTGTGAATTTACTAAATTTTAACTATTATGAGCAAGAAGAGCAAATTTCTGAAAACTGAAACTAGAGAAGAGCCGAACGAGTTAGTAGAAGCTAATCTGTCTAAAGTACTAGAAGACAACATCAAAGAGTATGGGATGTCCGTGATCGAAGATCGAATGATCCCGTCGATCAGAGACGGACTAAAACCAGTTCAGCGAAGACTATTGAAGACCATGTACGATCTAAAAGCATGGAACACTAATCCAACGGTCAAGTCAGCTAGAGTCACAGGAGACTGCATGGGTAAGTATCACGCTCACTCTGACTCTTATGGCGCACTAGGTGGACTGGTAAATCAGACTTACAGTCTAGTTCAGGGACAGGGAAACTGGGGAAGTCTGGACGACGAACCGGCTGCGTCTAGATATACAGAGTGCCGATTCAGCAAGCTAGGACAGCACTGCTTCGAGAGCTACTCCGTAGCTGACGAAGTTCCGAACTTCACGGGCGAGTACATGGAGCCGATAGACATACCGATGGACTTTCCGCTATTCTTCGTCAACGGCGGAAGCGGTATTGGGGTTGCAGTGAGATTCGAGACCCCAGATCACAATCTAGAAGAGATCGTAAACGCTCTCAAGATCGTTCTTAAGAAGGGAGAGAAGACGAAGATGGAAGATCTGTTCAAAGTCTTCCACGGCCCCGATTCCGTCTATGGCGGTAAGCTGCTCACTTCAAAAGAAGAGCTGAAAGAAATTTACGAAACTGGCACTGGCAAGATATCTTACGAGTGCGACTACACGATCACTCCGCAGGGCCGAGACAAGTATCTGCTCACGGTCACTGGCTACTGCCCGGGCTTCAAGCCGTCGAAGTTCCAGAACGCTATGATCAAGCTGATGGGTGATAAGTACGTGCTAGAGGCTAACGACGCTTCCACTAAGGAGAACGTCTGCAACTTCCAGGTCGTATATCAGGGTGAAGACACGTTCGAGAGCAAGATCCACAAGAATCTGATCTGCGTGCAGAACGTCCAGTACTACGCTCTCGACCGAAAGAAGAGCAAGAACCCAGAACTGAGAGATGTCGACACTGTTCTCCTTCAGAAGTCATTCATCGAGTACATGAAGATCTGGCTCGACTGGAGAAGAGAGCAAGAGGGTAAGCTGCTCGACATTCGCGCAAAAGAGATCGACGACAGGATGTTCCATGTCGAGTGCCGTATGTGCGCCGCAGAGAATCTGAAAGTCATTCAGGCTGCTCTGAACGTCGAGGACGCTGTGACTCACTTGATGAACAATCTGCCGTATCTCATGGGTAATCCGAGAGCTAAAGAGGGAGCTGAGTACATTCTCGATCTGAAGATCGGATCCATCAAGAAGACTGACATGCAGAAGATGCGACTCGAGTTCGGCGCACTCGATCAAGAGCTGCAGCACGTCAACAAGGACAAGAACGACATCGACAAGGTCGTAGCGAGAAAGCTTGACTCACTGAAGGAGTTCTTCAAGCCGAGAATGCTCAAAGTCCAAGAATAGCATTTTTTCATAATAACCTAGAATCAGGCTCGGGATATTTCACCCGAGCCTTCTACGTTTTTTCACAATAAATAACTCATAACTAACCAGCGTGGTCAACTATGAGCATCGAGACATCTATTGACGCTCTCTGCCGTGAATTCGACATCGAAGACAAGAGAGCTGACGAAAAAGCTAAACCTACACTTCCAGATCCAGTCGAAGAAGTAGCCGCAGTTGAGCCCGAAGAGCCAGTTGCACAAGATCCGATGAGTTTCCTTGAAGAGGAGACTGGTGAACTAGTGCATGCGCTACCAGAGGACGATGAAGACGAGAACGGTGGACACGGTCCGTCGGTTGCCGACTTGAAGAAGAAAGCTCAGGAAGAGAGCAAAGAGATAACTAAGCTAGAAGCCGAAGTCAAGCTCAAGACTATGACTCAGCGATACGATCTCGAGGATCGTGCTTACATGAAGGCTCAGCTAAAGTCTCTGATCTCCGACAACAGGACAGTGATGGACGTGATCGAGTCTCAGCTCAAGATAGGCACTAATCCGCATCTGTTCGACACTTACGCTACTCTGTCTAAAGTCGTAGCAGACAACGTGATGCGTCTCGCTAAGATCGATCAGATGGTCACTGACTACAAGGTGGTCGAGGACAAGGGCAACGGCAACATCAAGCAGGATGTCATCAAAGAGCAGCAAGAAGCAGCTGCAGCGGCTGGACGGGGCGGTGGAAACACTTACATTCAGAACAACTTGTGCTTCGCGTCAGATGAGATTCTCAAGCTAGTCAAGAAGGTTCTTCCTCCTCAAGAGAAGGTAAAGCTAGAAGATCTTCCGAAGTTCGATCTCTCGTAACTCATGGATAAATAACAATAGACAATCATGGGTAGACCTCTCTATACAAGATTTTCGATCTTCTATCGCATAAGCAAGAAGGAAGAGTTCCTTCGAAAGCTGATCTCTAGTCTGTGCAACAGAAACGATCTGTCCGACTATGAAGTTCTGTATGACATGTACTCGAGAACTTTCGACATCATAGCTGACGCGATAAAGAACAAGGACAAGAAACGCATAATGATGCTTATCATGAACGAGAACGTGGACGCTAAGCTGAATCGTAGAATATATGACTACTTAGTCTGCGCAAACACTTTCAAGCTGTCTAAGAAGAACTTAGAAGAGGCGCTAGAAAACCAGGAGCTGTAAAATGGAAATGAATTTAGAGTCAATTGTGAATTTCGTCAACGAGAAGGTCGAAAAGGTCGACTTCGCAAAGCTTCTGAGAGAAGCAGACGATGATGACGACTTCTCTAGCGACGAGGATCTCGGTGGCGGAGACGAAGGCGGAGATGTTGGAGACGTTGGAGGTGATGACTTCGGAGATGCTCCAGACGGCGATTTCGGCGGTAGAGACATTGGCGGAGGTCCTTCTGGAGGTCCTGGTGGTCCTTCTGGCGATTCTGGAGAGGAGCTAGGCGACGAAGATGATGCGGCTGGCGCTAACAAGTTCGCCGATCGTGAAGATGATCCAGACTTCGTCGGCGGAAGCTCGGACTCCGATAGCGCAGCCGAGGGAACTCCTGCTGGCGGAATGATCTACGACACCGAGAGCGTTCTGAAGGGAATCAACTCGACGATCAACTCTAGCGACGTCAATCTCGCCGAGATCGACAATGCGAAGAACGTTCTCGAAGTGATCGCTAACGGCAAGAAGCTCAAGCCAGAGGACTTCGAAGAGGTTCACGACTATCAGTCGTTCTCCGACATAGTCAACCGATCGCTGTTCCAGACAGACGAGAACACTCAGAACTACTTCAAGATGAAGATCAAGAAAGCTATTCTCGACATCCAGAATCAGAAGAAGATCGACGCTAGCAAGAACGCTGGAGAAGTCGACACGATGCGAGATTTGGCTTCAAAATTCTGATTTTCATCATAAATAACGTGAAAAGTTATCAATTTCTTAACAATTTGTTAACTTTTTCCTCAAAAAAGCAAATTTTTTGAAAAACTTCAATGATATATAAATCATAAGCCGGAGGAAATAATGGATAAAATCGCAGAAAAGCTCCAAGCGCTGGGCATCTCAGAAGAGGACTTGACGACTGTCAAGGAAGCTTTTGACGAAGCTGTTGACGCTAGAGTGAAAGCTGAAACCAATCTTATTTCCGAGAAAGCAGAAGAATACATCGCAGAGCAGGTCGACAAGAAGGCAGCTGAAAAGACTGCTGAACTGGAGACCCTATCTGAGAAGTATCTCGAGATTAAGACCAATACGATCGCAAAGAACGCTGCTCTTAAGCTCGACGAAGAAAAGGCTAAAATCGAAAAGGCATGCGAAGAATATATCGCAGAAAACTTCGAGAAGGCTTTCGCGGAAAAATACGAAAAGGAATTGGCTTTGATGGAAGAGTCGATCCTCTCGCAGCTTGACAAGTATCTTGACTACGCGATCACTGAGAACATCTCTTCTGATCTCATCAAGAACACTGCAGTCAACGAGACATTCGCTCCTATCATCAAGGGAATCCAGAACCTCTATCAAGAACAGTTTGTTCCTCTCAACACATCTGGCCAGAAGAAGCTCAAGGAAGCTCAGGCACACGCTGCCGAACTCGAAGAGACTCTCGCTGCTCAGATCAAGGAAAACATGGATCTTACCGACAGAACCGAGAAGTACGCTAAGCGCGCTCTCATCGCCGAGAAGGTTCAGGATCTTTCCGCAGCAGACAGAGCTAACGTTAGAAAGTTCTTCGCAGAGAAGTCTTTCGCAACGACTAAGTCTGACATCGATTCTTACTGCAACGTCCTTCGCGAGTCTGCAAAGAGAATCGAAGAGGCTAGAGAACAGGCAGTTCGTGAGAGCAAGGTGCAGATGACCGCTCCTAAGAGCATCGTCGCGGAATCCTCGAGACCAAGACCAAAGTCTTTCGTGAAGTCCTATTCTGAGGACAACACTCCAGACTTCGTAAACGAACGTATCAAATCACACAAACAGTCCAGACGCTTGGACGAAAGCAGCGACGAGTACCTCACCTCAGTGGCTAAGTACTGCGAGCTGTAAGGAATAAGAATTTTCAAGGAGTAAAAGAGAATGAAAATCCTAAATTCACAGAAGACAATCACTGAGGCATGGAGCGAAAAGCCTAATGCACTCTCTGTTGCATCTATTCAGGACAAGTATATTCGTGCTAACACTGCAAAGTTGCTTGAAAACCAGGACCGCTGGGTCAAGAAGGGCATGAGACTTGACGAAGACTTCAGCATGGGCGTCGCTGGTGCTACTGGTCTCAACCAGGGTATCCCGCACGGTGGCCCGGGCAAGGGCGTTCTTCCCAACATCTCTATGGCTATCGTCCGTAGAGCTTTCCCGGAAATGTTCGCTAACGTTCTCGTCGGTGTTCAGCCTATGGCTGGTCCGGTGTCTCTAGCTTGCGCAGTTCGCCGAATCTACAAGACCTCTAACCCACAAGAAATCATCGAAGCAGCTTGGAAGCACGTCGCTCGCTTCTCTGGCTTCACTGGATCTACTGCTAACGCATCTGGCGAACCGGACGCAGGTACCGCAGTCGAGACTGAAGCTGCAGAACGCTGGAAGCTCGGCGGAGACGCTAACAAGTTCGAGAAATGGCCGGAACTCGGACTCATGCTCGCTACGCAGGTCGTGGCAGCTAAGACCCGTAAGGTCGGATCTAGCTTCTCTATCGAGTCTGCTCAGGACATCGAGTCTATGCAGCACCTCGACATGATGAGCGAGATGATCAAGACCTGTCAGGAAGAGCTCGTTCAGGAAATCGACCGTGAGACTATCGCCCACTGTAAGGCACTCTGCACTCCGAAGACCTACAAGTTCGCTGAAGGCAAGGTTGCTGCAGGTCAGGACGGTGGCGTAGGTGACGGCTGGAATGGTCGTTGGTCTCAGGAAAGACTCGCAAACATCGTCGGTAAGCTCATTGGCGCTTCGAACAACATCCGTACCAGCACTCGTACCAGCTCTGGTAACATCGCTGTCGTATCTCCGGACATCGCAACTGCTCTGCAGATCGCTGCTCCGAACTTCAGCAAGATCGTTACCAACGTCAACGGTAGCTCTGCAACCGCATCTGCAGGTACTCTAAACGGAAACATCAAGGTCTTCATCGACAACAACGCTGTTGACCCTATGACTGGTATCGATAACGGTGAAGCACTCATCGCATACAAGGGCGAAGGCCTCTCTAACTGCGGTGTGGTATACTGCCCGTACATCACCAGCTTGACACTTCAGGCTACTGATCCTCGCGACTTCTCTCCGAGAGTTGGCGTGATGAGCAGATACGCCTTCGCCGACAACATGCTCGGCGCTGAGAACTACTACAGACTTCTCAGATTCGAAGGACTTGCTGCTAAGGTTGGTTTCGATACTAACGACGAAGGCACTTGGTAATCAGAGTGAAATTTAACACAAAAGGAGAATTTTGACAATGTACAAACTACCTTCTAAGTCTCAGTATCACATTGGTAACGACCACGCTATCCCGGATAGCGCATTTGTCGCCAGCAGCTACATCGATGGCATCTACACCCAGTTCGATCCGAAGAACGCTCCGCACGGCTGGCTAGATGTTCAGGACACGTTCAAGCTCAACCTACCGCAGTCCGGTTGGGGATTCCCAGAAGGAGATCCTCGCGAATCCGCAGCTAGCGGCTTGGTCAATTCTGCGCTGTTCACTGATGGTTATGACAAGGCTACTTCGGACATCGTCCACAAGCAGTTCCCTGAAATCGAGACTTCTGGCCGTTCCGACTATGTCGGTATCGAGCAGGCGTCTGGCCATCTGTCTTAATCGACAAAAGCTGACCAAAACATTCAGAAAGAGAGGAATTACTTCCTCTCTTTCTTTTTTGCACCAACCACGGAGCTATCGGAAACTTAGAGCGATGCCACGATCTTCTGTGCTCGTGAGATCTGATACTTGTCCCACTGAGTCTTGTTTCGCTTCCACTTCTTGGATTCGGCGCCTGTGATCCACTTGTAGTCGGCTTCGCTGATGATCTTAGCGTAGCGACCTGGAGTGACCTGCAGCTTGCTGCCGTCAGTGAACTGGATATACCAGCGGTTCTGGCTCTGCTTGCTGATACCGCGAGCAGCCATCTTCTTCTTGGTGTGATAGACGTAGAGCGGAGAAGATTCGAATTTTCTCATTTTATATTTTCCTCTTTTTTAGATCTAATTTAAGCAACCCTCTCTATCAGGTTGTATTTTGAATATACGAATCTCGGCATTGTTTGTAAACCCTAATTTTGAAATAAATTCAGTAAAAGTTTCTTTACATCAATAGTCTCGGAGATAATCTAAATCAGTATAAATTGAGTATATTTTCAACAGTAAAGTTGCAAAGGGTAAACACAAAAAAAAAGATGCTCAAAATAAACAGTGAAAATGACAAAAACTTAATACTATTCTATCTAGCTGACAATTCTGGGTGCAGTCACGTCCGCTGTCGCTTCATAGCAGACTATCTGAACGCCAACGACTTCGGAGTCAAAGCCGTCATTCTGCCAGTCTACACTCTCGATCCGGCTATTCTAGCTAAGACCCGAGCTATCATCTGGCAGAAGCCAGCGACATATCGTGCGCTCTCTATCGTTCAGAAGTACAAGGGATTCCAGCGAAAGTTCGGCTTCAAGATGATCTACGAGCTAGACGATCTGTTCTTCGTATCTCCTATTCGCGGCGAAGGACTTCCGCCATACAACATGAGCTCAGTCCGTCGAAAAGAGAACAATCTCGACGCCGAGATTGAAGATGCTCTGCATCAGATTATTCCTCTGTTCGACACAGTCATCTGCTCTACAGACTATCTGAAGAAAGTCATCATCCAGAAGTACAACTTCGACAACGTAGTCACAGTCAAGAACACTGTTCCAAGATTCCTATGGTCATGCGACAAGAAGAAGCCAATCCAGGAAGACATAAAGAAGCCAGTGGTACTATATTCTGGAGCTTCTGGACACTATCGAAATCCCAGAAGCAAAGAAGACAAAGGCGAGTTGGGAGACTGGGACTGCGCATTCCGCGAATGGGTCATCAAGAACGTCAGAGAAGACAAGATCGACTTGAAGATCATGGGTGATTTTCCTTGGTTCTTCCAGGAGATCTCGCCGAAGATTCACTTCATACCCTGGACTAACAGCTACAACTACCCTAGACGATGCTGGAGCACTCATGCCGACTTCCAGATAGCTCCGCTCGCAGAGAACGAGTTCAACATGAGCAAGTCTGCTCTTCGCTTCTACGAGTCATCGATCGCTGGAATGGGATTCTTCGGATCAGTATTCGACACCTCTTCTGACTCTCCATACGAAGAGATCTTCCCCGACTGCAAGATCAAGAACTCTGCTACAGTCGAAGAGCTCGACGAGAAGTTCTGGAAGATGTGCAAGAAAGAGAGCTACAATGAGCTCATCGCTTGGCAATACGACAATCTGAACAAGTCAGGCTTGATTCTAGAGTCTGAAGAGTCTGTGAACCGCCTTCTAGCGGTCGTAGACCGAAACACGTCGCTTCTGGAGACCATCTGATGGCTAAAGAGAAAGGAATCGTTCTGAACGGAACTGTTCTTGAAGCGCTAGGAGGAATCCGATTCAGATGCGCTCTAGAGAACGATCAAGAAGTCCTTTGCACCCTATCTGGCAAGATGCACGGGAAGAACTTCATAAGGACCAACCCAGGAGACAAAGTCCAGATCGAAGTCTGTCCATACGATCTGACACGCGGACGGATCATCTATCGAGAGAAATAAATAGAAAGATACGGAGTCCGCAAAATGAAGATCAACAACAGAGAACTTAGACAGAGGCTTCTAGACTACAACGCTGGAACAATTTCAGATGAAGAACACGCGCAGTTCTGGGACGACTTGACCGAAATATGCGCATATCAGATCAAGAAGTCGAAGAACGATCGAGCTTACTACGACTTTATTCAAGACATGGTGATCTACATCATCGATCACTATCTTCAGAACTTCACTGTTCTGAACGACGAAGGAAAAGAGAACTCTGCCCTCGCTTTCTTGCTTCAGTCCGCTTACTTCTCGAAGCTCGTCTTATGGAACAACAAGTACAAGCACGAGAACAACGAGTTCATGACGATGAACACAGCATCAGCCGACAGCGACGGCAACTCGACTGAGCTAGTCAATACTTGGTCTAGCGAAGCTTATCACGACATGTGGACTCACGCTTGGGGAAAATCTCTGCCCATCGATCCTAACGCTAAAGTCAAGAAGAAGAAAAAGAAGAAAGAGAAGGGCATATACGACGAGAACGGAAAAGAAGTCGAAGTCGAGATAGAGGTCAACGAGGAAGACTCAAATGACTAACACAGAAGACTCAATTGCTGGACTCCAAGCCGAAGATCACATCTTAGAATACTTAGCTAAGCGTTTCATGAGAGAAGAGCGAGACTGGATTCTTGTTCACTCAGTCTGCTCTAACAGCACTGAGCTAGAGAGCTCGAAGCTCAAGAACGTGTTGACTTGGGTCGAGACGCCGAAGAAGAATGCACAGCTCGGAGACATCAGAATCGCTAGAAAGGACTATCACGGCAGACCTATGCGCGACTATTGCGTCTATGTCGACGTGAAGTACTCGAAGAAGTGGGACTATGCGTCAGTAACGTTCAGAAGAACAGGAGATAATCCGAAGAGAGACGCTATCGCTCATCTGTGCAACTTCATCGGACAGGGAGTGTCGCCTTTCGACTTCTGGTATTTCACTCTAGGAAGTCGTGGAACTCACATCATCGACCTATTTGACGTACAGGGATATGTCATGGGCGAATCAGAAGAGGAGATGCTGTCGATATGCAAGAAGGGAAAGTACAAAGGCGTAGATACATGGTATATGTCCTTCGAGAAAGCGATCGACAAGAACGCGACCTACGACATCGACACCTGGATCGATAGAGTATTGGCTAGGAGGCTCGGCTGATGCCAGTCACTCAAGCGAACGACATTCTCAACGGGTACTTCTACACATTCATCTACAAAGCTAGATCGAACGGAATAGACGTAGATGAGAGTCCGTTGATCTACTGCATCGGTCCAGTCCCCGAAAGAGACAACAACTTCGTCGGTCTGAACTTCCATAAGCTGCCCGAGATATACAGAGAAACTCTAATCAAAGGAATGCACAAAGCGGCTGGAATTCTAGAGTCAAATTCTAGAGCCGTATTCACTCCACAGGAGCTGAATTCGATAGCTCCAGGATGTATAGACGCGATACGTGAATACAGCCGCAAAAGGGTCTATTATCCGCTCAGAATCGACTCTACGGAGATCATTCCTTATCTCTACGGTGACGGCAAGACGAGAGTTCAGGACAACAAAGGCCTATACGACTTCATAATGGATCACTGGAAGGGCTTTCTCGGAAAGAAGTGACTCTATAAATAAACTATGATTAGGAAAATTGCAATCGACATGGACGGCGTAGTCGTCGACTTTCTCAGAGGCGCATACAACGCAGGAATCTTCAATCCAGAGACTGGCGAGATTAACGAAGAGAAGCTGAAAGAAGCAGACGAGCAATTCTGGGCTAATCTTCCAGTCCTGACTGAGGGTCTATGGCTCTACTCTAGACTATACGCTTTCTCGAGAAAGCACGACTTGACGCTATACATTCTGTCGCACGCTATCAATGAAGCCGCTAAAGCTGGCAAGCGCGAGTGGATCCAGAAGAATCTCGGCACTAACCCGATGGAGATCGTTCTCGTCGCTAAGCGATCTGACAAGAAGGACTTCGCTGATCCAGACACGCTTCTGATCGACGACTACGAGAAGACATGCGAAGAGTTCATCGCTAACAAGGGACACGCTGTCGTATTCCATCGGAAAGACATCAAGAAGACGCTTGAAGAACTCAGAGTATATTTGAAGGAAATTCAGTAATGAAGTTCTGCGATTATGTCAAAGCTCTCAAAGAATCGGTAGAAGAGACTAGCGTCTCTTTGACGAATTCAGATGGCAGCGACATCATCGCTGAAGTGAACGATCTGGCTCAGAAGTCCGAGAGCCGCTGGATAGCGAAGCGCCTATCTGACAACGCCGTGTATCTATTCAACAACAAGCACTACATCAACATCACGAATCTACGCAACGAGATCGCTCAGCTGTATGCCGCAAAGGGCTTCACCGGATCGGGTTTCGACAAGCTGACTGAAGAAGAGCTGTGCGTCTATAAGACAGTCAAAGAAATCTTCGTTCAGCTCATAGCTCAATCGCTAGGTCCAGAGCTGAGTCCAAAAGAGACGGCGCAGTCTCTATTCGATCGAGAGATCTTCTACGCATAAGCTTTTTGTGCGATCCTCCGCTGCTGGTCAGAAATTTGTACCAGCAGCATTTTTATAAATTGTACTTGATTATATTAAGAGGAATAACTCATGAACGTAATTATCGACAACGCTACACTCGAGGGCTACAAGGCCTTCACTAAGAAAGAAGACCTGATCGTCTACTCTCAGATCGTCATCAAGACTACAGAAGAAGGTCCTATCGAGCTTCTCCGCTACTTCAAGAACAACACTGACAGAGCCGATCTCGAAAAGATCGCTGACTCCGACAGCTGGAAGAACTACACTCTCGACATGCACGACGAGATCGATCTCGAGTTCGGCGAAGCTAAGATCGAGTGCAAGGTCACTGAAGTAGCTGTGAAGCGCAACCTCAAGAAGCAGAAGTCCGTATACAAGATCACTTTCGAGACTGACATGGATCCGGAACAGGTTTCCAAGATGGTCATTCCATACTTCCACGCACGTGTCGAAGACGACGAGCCCGAGAAGCCTGGCAAGATGCCGAAGGGACCGAAGTACAAGAAGCAGATGTTCGTCGCTACGCTGAGCAACTAACGAAGTTCACTAAGGAGTACAGTCATGACAGTAAAGATGTACACTACGCACTGCCCCAAGTGCGACGTGATGTCGAGAAAGCTCAAAGAAGCTAACATACAGTATGAAGAGATCGACGACAATGCTAAGGTTCTTGAAGTCGCTACGGCTGGCGGCTTCACGATGGCTCCTATTCTTGAAGTAGACGGACACGCTATGGACTTCAAAGACGGGATCGACTGGATTCGGAAGAACGCCGAGTAGTACAGAAACAGTCAATTTTTAGGACTTCGTCTCCTATATATAATTGACAACAAGCTACAAACTGCAGAGGAAATAGTTCTATGTTAGAGAGTAATGGTGAAGTTCTCGGCTTAAATTGGAAGTACAAGAAAATTTTCTCAGCAGATTCTCCCGAAAAGAAAGACTAATTGACAAGCTAGACACGTTCTAAGCGTTCTCGCCCGGTCATTATTGTGGCTATGTAAAATTTCACGAACAAAGGAATTCAAATGGCAGTCAACAACTCTGTATTCAACATTCCGCTGAAAGTCAACAAGGACTTCAGCAAAGCGCTAAACAACCTCGAAGAAGCTTATGGTGAAGATTTTGAGATTCTCAACGGGTTCGCAGAGAAGAACTTGAACTTCTCTGACTTCATCGACGCATTCACAGCTAAGAACTCTGTAACAGCAGACGTTACGATCGACGCTAACGCGAACGCTTCAACGAAGGACATTCGCGCTCTGCTCAACGAGAAGGACAAGCCGCTTGACAAGATCTTCGCATTCAACAAGCTATTCCTAGAGCTGAAGCAGAAGTACGGGCTCAAGACGGCTAGAGAGTGGCTCAACCAGGAGTACAGCGGCGGATTCTATCTGCATGACGCTTGCACTTCGACCTACATGGGCTACTGCTTCGCATACGATCTCACTCGTCTGGCTAAAGAGGGTCTCTTCTTCCTCAAGAACTACAACAACGTTCCTCCTAAGCACTTGACTACGTTCTTGGACGACGTGATCGAGTTCGTATCCTTCATGAGCAATCGCAGCTCTGGCGCAGTCGGTCTACCTAACATTCTTCTGTGGACCTACTATTTTTGGCGCAAAGACGTGCAGCAGGGCTTCTTTACCAAGGACCCGGACAGTTACCTAAGGCAGAGCTTCCAAAAGCTCATATACCGCCTAAATCAGCCATTTATGCGCATCGACCAGACCGCCTTCGTGAACGTGTCGATCTTCGACCACAACTACTGTGAAGCCCTGTTCGGTGGTGTCGAGTTCCCAGACGGCACTCTGTTCATCGACTGTGTTGAAGAGTTCATCGAGCACCAGAAGATCTTCATGGAAGTCGTATCGCAGATCAGAAGCGAGAACATGTTTACGTTCCCAGTCTTGACGATGTCGCTTCAGTACAAAGACAACAAGTTCGTCGATGAAGAGTTTGCTCGCTGGTGCTCTGATCACAACACCCAGTGGAACGACTCTAACTTCTTCGTCTCGGAAGACATCAACAGCTTGTCTAATTGTTGCAGATTGAGAAGTGATTTGAATGGTCTGAAGAAGGATGGAAAGAAGCTCACAGGATTCTCTAACTCAGTCGGTGGTACAGCTCTTCAGATCGGATCGATCAAGGTCAACACGATCAATCTCGTTCGTATCGCTATCGAAGCGATGGCTAACAAGCCGAAGGGCGATTCTAAGATCTCTTCGATCAACACATATCTGAAGCTCCTGAGAAAGAGAACTGAGCTCTGCTGCAAGCTTCTCGACGTTCAGCGTGACATCATTCAGAAGAACGTCGAACGAGGACTTCTCCCGAACTACTGCGACGGCGGTATCGACATCACTCATCAGTACAGCACAGTCGGCATTCTCGGTCTGTATGAGACTATCAAGGAATTCGGATTCGTAAAGATCGACGAATTTGGCAATCACAGCTACACTGAAGAGGGCATAGAGCTCGCTAAGAAGATCTTCGAGGTCATCAATGACGTCAAGGACAACTTCACTGACCGCTACAGCTTCAACATCGAGTCAGTTCCGGCTGAACGCGCTGCAGTGATTCTCTGCCAGAAAGACAATCTGCTGTATGACCGAAACGACGACTTCATCTACTCTAACCAGTGGATCCCTCTCAAAGAGAAGTGCACGATCCAAGAGAAAGTCCGTCTCTCCGGCATTCTTGACGATCTCTGCTCTGGTGGCGCTATCGCTCACATCAATCTCGAGTCTAACTTCCCGAGCAAGGACGTAGCATGGGATATGCTCAACAAGATCGCTGAGAAGAGGGTCATCTACTTCGCATTTACTACTAAGATCAACGTATGTAAGAATCATCACGCTTTCGTCGGTCAAGAGATTTGCCCGGTCTGTGGTGAGCCAATTTACGATCAATATTGCCGAATCGTAGGTTTTCTAACGCCCCGCCGTTCATATTCTAATGATCGAAAGAAAGAGTTCGACGCTAGAAAGTGGTACGACTACGCTACCCAGCTGAAAGATCTCTAAAATAACTCTACTGAACAAATGAAGAGAGGAAGATGAAAGTCTTCCTCTCTTTCTGTTTAAGATTTCTCTTGATTTCTTACAGACCCTTGAGCAAGCGGATCAGATCCTTCTTGAACATCATCGCACGCTTGTAACTTCCAGACTCGCTGATCTTGCGGATCGTCTCGCACAGATCGCCGCACTCGACGTCGTCCATGTCGAAGATCGTTTCGAATAGCTGATCGTAAGTGTCGTTCGTGTAGACATCTACATATTCTTTGATGACATTGAGTCCAGAGTCCTTCAGAGTCTTTAGAGCTTCTTTCTCGTTCATAGTTGTACCTCTCGATTTATTTATAGAAAAAGGTCCCGTCTCCGAAAGACAAGGACCAGTTGAATTGAAGGAGACGGGACCGAAATGATGAGCGAAGCTTGCGCTAAGCGACCTTGGAAGCGATCGTTTCCTCGTAGAAGGCCTGCAGAGAGTCGTCGGAGATCTGGAAGACCCAGTCTTCGCCGCTGATCATGTCCTGGTATACGAGGTTGTTGATGATAGCGACCTGAGCTTCCTTGCTCATGCCTTCGCGGATGAAGCTGCCGAAGTTCTTCTTCCACTTGGCCGGAATGTCCTTCTTGTAGGACTGAACGAAGATCTTGATGTCGTTGGCGAGCTTGGTAGCCGTAGCCACGTCGAACTTCTCATCGTCCTTAGGCTTGACGGAAGACCAGTCGCGGAGGATCTCTTCTGCGCCAACGGCAGAGGAAGCGTTCATGTAGAACGGTGCGAACTTGATAGCGATAGTGCTACCGATGTAGCCAGAACCGCCGAGGATGACGAATTCGCGGGTGAGCTTCTTGACGCCCTTTACCTTCTCAGCGTTGTAGAGGAAGTCAGAGTAGTCGAACCAAGAACGGCGAGACGGAAGGACTGTGAGATCCTGACCATCCATGTCGGCTTCCACGTTCATAGCCTTAGCGTTGCTGAACGGATCAAGATCAGACTTGTTCTTGTTGAGATATTCGATGATAGCCGGGTGGATCTTGCACTTGGTAGCGTGAGAGATCCATTCCTGGAAGGTCGGTTCCAGCCAGTAAGCAGCGTAGCGGGACAGCTGAGCAGGGTCGTGAATTTCGCCTTCGTAGCCGTGGAATCCCGGAGGGTTAGCAGCAGCAAAGACACGAGAGCCCGGAGCGAGCTTCTTGTCAGCGATGGTCTGATCAAGGCAGAGGCTCATGAGAGCGTTGCGGACGTCCGGGTTAGCACGGAAGACTTCGTCGAAGAAGAGCAGCACCGGAGTGTTGGGTTCATACCAGTAAGTCGGGTTGAAGACGGTCTTGCCATCCTTGACAGACGGAAGACCGAGAATGTCGCCAACGTCGTTGAGGTGAGTGCAGTCGAAGCAGATGACCTTCAGGCCGAGCTTCTCGCCGATCTGGCGGATGACCTGGGTTTTACCGATACCAAATTCACCCACAGCGAGCATAGCCTTGCGGGCGGGAGTGCAGATGGCGAGATCGATGAATTCGGCGACAGAGACTTTTGAGAGCATATTAGTTGGTCCTTGTTGAAGTTAGCTCTATTTCTTTTTGTATTATCAATATAGGTATTTCCGTGAGTATTGTAAACCCCTAAATTGAGATTTTCTTGATTTTTTCTCGTATAAATACAAAAAGATGACAAAAGGAGAAGCATTTATGTCCCTATCCGAAGCACTGAATGAGATGTTGAATCCGAAAAGTGACCGAGTAGACGAAGGCATGATCTACGATCTAAATCTCACTAAAGCTATGGCTGACATCGCTAGGACGATGTACCCAGATACTGTCAGAGTCACGTTCTCTAAGAATCATCCAGTCATACTGACTAACTACGGATGGAAGGTTGGAAAGAACGTAGATCGAAGAGAACTCGTCAACAAGTTCGAGTCGAACGAACTGACAGAAGACGAGATAAGAGATATCCTACAAGACTGCATCGACAGTCCTATGTTGAACACGAAAAACACTCCGCAATTCGACTGGGACGCATATTTCAACAAATATGTCAAGAACACTGAGGATCTAACTCGTGAGGAGTGGATCGCTAAGTGGGGCATATATGCAGATCTGCCAACTGTATCTAGAGATCCTACAGATGCAGCTAAGAGAAAGCGCTTGAGAGAAATACAGAGAGTGAAAGACTACAGAAACGCTACTGCAGGAAAGAACGATATGATCCCGTTCAGCATAGACACTGTTAGAACTATGCTAAAGAGAGTCGGAGCTTTAACGATAGTAAATGATCGTGATTTCCCAGGAACTCCATACATCGTTCCTAATAAGGGCCTTATACGTTTCAGAAAGACTGCAAAAGACGGAACAGAGAGCAACAGATGGTACAAGATAGTCCATGTCGAAGTCTTCAGAGATCCGAAACGTCCAGGTGGACGTTACAGCGAAACGCCAAGACGCTGGGAAGAGGTCAGCGGTTATCTCTGCTCCAGAGCTGATCTGAAAGCGGCTTGCGAGAAGATAAATGACCTTGACTGGGAAGACATCAAAGAAGCATAAACTTGCTCAATAAAGACCAAATTGAAAGCTGCTGGAACTACCAGCAGCTCTTTATGTGTTCACTCTGTTCGAATTCCGTTAGTCAAGGAAGTTGGTCATGAACGAGCCAGCTTTTCGATCCTGCTTGGCGAGCTCAGTAATCATCTCGCGGATCCATCGCTTTACTAGCTTCTCTTCTGCGAACGGGAAGTAGTCTGTGACCGTCTCTTGGACGCTCGTAATCAGCTCTCCAAGGTCCGGTTCTTGGTACCCCTGCTGGTCATCATCCTGATGGGTGAACTTCTGCCATAGACCCTCATCTAGGCTGCGTAGACTGTCGATATACTGCATCTGATCCCTCCTAATCTCTTAGTTCGCGAAGTCGGATGCGAACTTGCCGATCCGTGCGTCTCGCTTAGCGATTTCATCTATGATGTATCTCGACCACTTCAATACGAGCTTCTTGTCGACATACTGCAGCGTCTCGCTGATCTCGTCTGCCACTTCTTTCGCCACAGACTCCCAGTCTGGAGCTCTATACTTCCGCTTCTTATAAGATGCATCGTAGAATTCTTTTGCGCCCGCAGCTGCCTTTGTAGCCGCATTATGAGCTGCTACGACGCCTTTTGCCAAGCCACGGCCTACTGCCTTAGTGGCGTTCCAGAGTTTTCCTTCGTCTGTTCGCATAAAATCCTCTCGTTATTTATACGAGAGGATTGATGCTAGGTGCGATTGAAGACGAGCAGCAGATCGGCAAAGTCCTTCTTGAACTGGTCAATGCCGATCCCGTACTTTTCAAGCACTTTGTGACAGTTGAATCCGTACTTGTTGCTGTCGGGATAGTAGATCATACCCTTTTCGATCTCGTTGTATGAGATCAGATCGTGATATTTCCATTCCACAAATTTGTGGATGAAGTTAGCTATTTCTCGCTTGTTCATGTTTACCTCTTAGTCGTCGAAGACGTGAGTGAGCTGCTGGATGGAAGCGTGATGACGAACGAACTTCGGCACAGTGTAGTTCTTTTCAGAAGAGATCACGAAGATGTGAGAACCGAGGTTGTTTTCCTTCCATTCCCAGTAGCAGTCGGTGAAGATGACGACGCCGTCGTAGTGCATGTTGTGGGCCTTGAGATATTCTCCGATGCAGTGAGGATCCGTACCGCCACGACCCGGAGCCGTGATCTTCTGGAAATTCTTTTTGAGCTTCTGCGGCTTGACCATCTTCGCGTCCCAGAAAGCGAGATCGATTTCGGTCTTCTTGTAGAAGTTGTGCAGAATTTCGCAGCCCTTGCGGATGTCGGACTCGGACATAGAGTCGCTAGAGTCGATGGCGAAGAGCATCTTCGTCTTGCGGTCGGTGCGGTAGCCAGGAAGATATTCGTAGCGCTTGTTGACACGGAGACGAGTCGAGACGCGCTTGCGGCAGCGGACAGTAGCGCCGAAGCCAGCGATGATGAGAGTGATGTTGACCTTGCGCTTGTTCTTGAGCATGATCTCTTCCACAGCTTCGCCGCTCAGCTTGCCCCAGCCCGTAACCTTGCACTTATTCTCGATCACGTCTCGGATCATCTCGTCTACGATATTGTTTGCGCCCCACTCTTCAGTGTTTTGGTCGCCGTTTTGGTTCCATTCGTCGAAGGATTCTTTTTTCGGGTCTTGCTTTTTTGACTTTCCCTTACCATTTGATCCAGGAGCGCCAGAATTGCTTCCAGATCCTCGACCCTCTCCAGTGCCCTGATCCCCAACATCGTCACCCTCATCACCAGATTCTGAACTGGTTTCGGAGTCGTCTTGAGCATCTGAAGTTCCTTCGCCGTTGGACCCATCTTCGCCAGTTCCTCCAGACTGAGACTGTGAAGATTCGTCTTGTCCTTCTTGACTGTCTTGGTCTTCGGAGTTTTGACCTTCAGAACCGTCTTGGTCTTTGTCGCTTTCGGAATCGGAGTCTTCGTCACCTTGACTGCCGGAGCTGGTTTCGTTATCTTGGTCTTGATCATCTTGATCTCCTTCGCCGTCCTGAGAGGACGACTGCTGTTGTTGCTGCTTGCCCTGACCGTTCTGCTGGTCCTGGTCCTGCTGTTGTTGCTGTTGCTGTTGTTCCTGATGCTGATTGAGCAGCTGGAAGACAGATTCGTAGTAATAGTCGCTTTCTGCGATCTTCTGGTTGATTTCGTCTTCGATGAGCTTCTTGGACCAGACAGACTCGCGGACGTATTTAGCGAGTTCTTCGGGTGCAGAAGAGAGGAAGATCTGAAGTTCCTTGCTGTTGCAAGTCGCAGTGGAAGCCTTGAAAGCGTTTGCGCCGGTGAGTTCGCGGTGCGTGCAGTGATGAAGGATGAAGCGGTACATCTCGATGGCGAGAATGAAGACGAAGACGGCTCGATCACAGCCGCAGACCCATGCTTCGTTGTATTCGAGAACCGGAGTAACGTCGGTCTTGACGCAGATGCGGATAGTATCGATGTCGTTGTTTACGCGCTTCGTGAAGAGAGCGTAGAAGGAGAGGAGGTTAGGAATATAGAGGCCGAAGTAGTCCACAGCGTTGGTGAACTGGAGCTCGATAGCCTTGTCGGAAACTTCTACGTTGGTCATTTAAGCGGTCCTTGTTGACGGTTTGTATGTACAATATAGGTATTTCGGGAGAATTCGTAAACCCTAAAATTCAAGAAAATCTTAATTTTTTCTGTTTACAAAAGTGCAGGAATTACCTATATTATGGATGTAGAACAGTCATCAAGGACCAGTTATGATTGACAATCGCACTATTTTTACCCGCATTCAGGTCGCCAAGCTCGAAATGGCGACTGACAACAACGGCCTTCAGATCGCATGGAACTTCATTCGCGGCAAGATCACTGGCGCTAAGTTCGCATCAGTCGTATTTCAGGACCAGAAGATCTTGGATCGAAGCGGCATCGGCGGCTTCTTCACCACCAAGTCGTTCGTAAACATCCTCTATCTGAGCAAAGACTACCTCAGCGACGGCAAGATCAAGTTCAAGAACGATGACGCTGCTGCCGTCTTCCTTCACGAGTGCTGCCACTATCTGCACCTCGTCAGCAATCAGGGACGCTACAGCCAGAAGGACGATGAAGTCGTAACGACTATTCCGCCGTCTTCGATGAAGATCACGCCGAAGTCTCGCTACTACTCTGAACGTGAGGCTTGGCAGCTCTCGCTCAATCTCAACAAGATCTTCCGTCTAGGTCTGCTTGACTCGATCAACAAGATCAACGCTCACAACATGCTGCTGGTCGAAAAGTCTCTCGGCCAGCGCAAGATCACGATGGATGAAGTCAAGAAGATCGAAACGTCAATGACTATCGACCAGTTCCACTGGAAAGCTTAAAGCTGATTCTAGATGAACTCTCCAAGGATCTCGCAACGGAATTGATCCTTGTCGAAGTTCTTCTTCATGCTCTCGAGCCATTCCTTCGTATGCTCTGGACGACAGTTCCACTTCACTCGGTGCGGAACAAAGGAGTTCTTTTCCTTTACCGCATCTTCGTATATCTTGTAGAACGTAGTCTCTTTCTTATGCGGAGTCGATAGGAATATCGTCTGCGCATCTTTGCGAGTCATCTGGACTGGCAAGACGCACTTCATCAGCTCTTCGAAGTCGAAGTCGTCGATATACGCTGCTTCGTCGATCACGAACAGATCGATAGTGCGTCCATGAATCATAGCAGAGTTCGCTGAGCAAGAGAAGATCCTGCTGTTGTTCGTGAACTGAATGATCTCTTTCCTGTCGATCTTCATATCGAAACGCATATACTCTGGCAGCTTTCTGAAGATCTCTTTGACACGCTGCAAGATCTCGTTAGCCTGCGCCCACTTTCTAGCCATCAAGCAGACGTTGCGTTCATTGTGGAATAGCGCATACCATAGCGCATAAGCTGCGATCAGAGTCGTCTTTCCTGACTGTCGTGGACCGATCAGAACGTGTCCTCGCTTCGCCTTTGGATCGAAAGCTGTCTCTTTGAAAGACTTCAGGACTTTCTTCTGCCATCTGAACGGCTTGAACTCCTGCTCTCCAGACGGACCGAGAATCGTGCAGAACTTGAGAAATCTCGATGGATTCTCTTTGCACTTCTGTAAAGTTTTCACTTGATTGAATGATAGTTTCAGATTCATGAGTTACCTCTTCAAGTATTTATAAATAACATGAGGTAAATTGCATGAGCCTAGAT